>Ga0334887_1001548_pt1 | contig 29328 bp, 36 predicted proteins | sample GraSluR1_MG_10_FD_207217 | JGI IMG/M metagenome (GOLD analysis project Ga0334887, IMG submission 207217) | Sludge microbial communities from methane-producing bioreactor in Wageningen University, Netherlands - Granular Sludge_18_07-R1 | ecosystem: Engineered > Bioreactor > Anaerobic >...
CTTATACTTAAAATCCACACTGTACCTTTTTTGCTTTTTCTCCATTTTATGACCTCCTATTTTTTGTATTTGGAGGTCAACTTATTTTTCCGGCTCCCTTTGTTGTATTGAGTTTATCAAAAGGACAGATAGTTTATGTATCCTAATTCTTTTAAACAGTCGCAAGCCAATGCAAAGCCCAAACCACTAATCTTTTTTGAGATAAGTAATGGCATTGCCATCCTTGTCAGAAGGTTGTAATCAAACTTAGCTACAAAGCTTTTGAAGTCTTCAACGTCCTTAAAGTCAGACATAAACTTTGCAGCATCCACGATTGACTTAATCCATTTATGCCAGCTATTGAAATTATTATCCGCGCTAGTCACATCAAACTCATATCGGAATTTCTGGTACAATTCTTCTACATCACACTGACTGTTTCGTTCTAAGTCAAAATTATATAAGATATTTTTAATGCGCTCTCTTCGTTCCTGATATTTGATTACATTAGGCATCCTCTGATAGTTCTGGGCGGAATAAATTATCAGTTCAAACACATCTTCCAAGGTGCTGAAATCCTTATGATCTCCCACAAAGTATTTATTCAATTCATTATTGGTGATCTGCTCTGGTTTTATTTCATGTATCATGTAAATATCGGTAGGCAGTCCTATTTGGTTCTTTTCCTTTATATCCATTCTTCAGCCACACCTCTTATCTACTTACTGTAAATGCATTCTTAAAACTAACACTCTCAATTGGTATAAATTATAAATCCATAACAATGCTTCTGCTAAAATATCAGAAAGCGCTAGCGTTTCCCGCTCTTCAAGCAATTCCTGTTCGCTTTCCAATTTGCGTTTTCAATATTTGCGTGAATAACTTTCCATATCTTTTAAGTCGATCAACGCATAGTCTCCCTTCCATGTATAAAAAAACTCGAATACGCACTCGAGGCTGCTTAAAACTATAAGATATTTCCAAATATTTATCAATGTATACCCGGGTTAACTTAAAAAAGCCAACTCAGATCATTAATCCAAGCCAGCTTTTGTTTGCGATAAGGGTATATAAAAATAATCATTTCTATTTACTGAACACTTCGATTGCTAAATCTCATTATGCCTAACCATACTGTAAGAATAGAGATAAATATTAATGCCACCAATGGGAATATAGCTACTTTCTCGATAGGTATGGTGTAGTGAGCATATGCAAATGGTGTGAGTTTCAAGACAGACCATCCAACCAATCCGGCTTCCCACATCATCTCAATCAGAATAAATATCCCTAGTATAACCCAGCTCAATATACCTGAAAATCTTGGAACCCAGCCATAAAGCATTGCTGAAATACTTGCTATCAACCAAACAGCAGGAATTTTTGACAAGCTCATACCCAACACTCTTATCAAATAGCTGAAATCTCCAGCTGCTATACTCCAGCCCAAACCTGTTGATAAGCCGAGAGCTAAGAGTATTAGTGCGCTTCCTATGAAAACCACTGCCAAATAGCTAGCCATCCATCTTCCGCGACTAACTGCTCTAGAAAGTACCATTTCTGCATAATGCTCTTTTTCCTGTTCTTTCAAATTTAGTACTGCAGAAATTGCAAACACAGAAAGCCCTGCCATAAGTCCAAGAATATAGATGAGTGCTGCTACAAATCCCTCCTGATTACCTAGATTTTGCATAGTTGCTGCCCATGAGCTTATTTCTGTCAGCATAGGGCTTATGGACTCAGATATATTGGGTGCTACAATTCCCATTGATCCTCCAAGAAAGATCATACCAAGAGACCATATCATTATTCCTCTCTTGTGTTGCTTCCAAGCAAGAGCATAAGGAGTACTAAATCCTGGTTTTGCATTAGGTTTGCCGTCCTTTTGCCTTAAAAGGCCAAATCCCAAATCTCTCTTTTCTAGTAGTTTAATTGAAACAACCATTGGAACTAATGATATCAGAACAAATAAAATCAGTGACCAGAAATAGTTTCCACCAAAAGGTTCTGTTATTCGAAACCAGGATTCAGGCGCAAACCATGCCCATATTGTTCTCCCACCAGCAATATTATTTAATACCATCGGAACCATCGTAAATCCATAAAGAGCAAAGATACTACCTCTTGCAGCACCACTATGTTCAAAAATCTGAGCAAAAAGTGCACCTATTCCAGCAAATAAGCATCCGGAAAGTCCAAGGGTCAAGCCTGCCAAAATTGCTCCATCAAGGGCAAATCCTCCTCCAATAAGAGCAGCTGCTCCAGCTAATCCTGCAACAAGACTACCCATACAAGATAAAATCAGTGCAGCGGTTATCCCCGCATACCTTCCCACAGCTTTACCAAAAAGAAGTTCAGTTCTTCCAGAAGTTTCTTCTGTTCTTGTGTGTCGAATCGTTGTGAGAGAAGCACCCAGCATTACTGCCATGGAACCCTGTAGCATCGCTCTCCATAATACTACTCCCTCTTTACTTAGAGGGACTATTGAACCAAGATAGGCTTGTGTCAATGGGCTGGATGTAAGTTCAGTGATAAACTCCCTCCAATCTTCCATTGCTCCTACAAAAGATACCTGACCGGCTAAAAGTATCATTGGTAATAGAATCCATACCGGTAAAATAAATCTATCTCTTCTCAAGTATAATCTAAGGAGTTTCATTGTCCCTTCAAACTTACTTCTTTTCATATCATTTCAGCCCCTTCCTATCATCGCTTTCACCATAGTGGCGCATAAACAGCTCTTCTAATGTTGGGGGTTCTGCAACCAAGCTTTTTATTCCCATGGGGGCAAGTCTTTGCATGACAGATTCCATCGCATTGGTATCAAGAGAAAATCTCCATTTCTCATTCAACTTTGAAAGATCGTAAATCCCTTCAATATCTTTAATATCATCTTGATTGTTTAATTGTACTGTAACTGTGGTACGAGTTAGATGTCTTAATTCATCCAGCGTTCCTTCCTCTACAATTTTTCCCTGTCTGATAATTCCAACTCTATCACACAAAGCTTCTACTTCTGCTAGGATATGACTGGATAAAAATATTGTCTTTCCTTGTTTTTTCGCTTCCAAAATGCTGGATTGAAAAACTTGTTCCATTAACGGATCCAACCCACTTGTCGGTTCATCTAGAATAAGTAAATCTGCATCAGATAAGAAGGCTGATACAAGTGCAACTTTTTGTCTGTTTCCTTTAGAATAGCTACGACATTTTTTCTTTGGATTAAGCTGGAATTTTTCAAGTAACTCCTGTTTTAAGTTTGAATTGACTTGACCATTTAATCTTCCAAGAAAGTCGATGACTTCACCGCCTGTTAGATTCGGCCATAGATTTACATCCCCTGGAATGTAAGCAATTTTTTTATGAATTTCAACAGCATTATCCCAAGGATCTTTACCAAGGATCTTTACTACTCCGCCATCTTTTTTAAGCATTCCAAGCAGGATCCGTATGGTAGTGGACTTACCAGCTCCATTAGGACCTATGAATCCATAAACCTCCCCTTTCTTTACATTCAGGTTCACTCCTTCTAGAGCAACCTGCTTTCCATAGGATTTACTTAAACCTTTGATTTCAATAATGTTCATCAAACTCCCTCCAATCACTTATAATAGACTTTTCTTAATTCATCCAAATAACTATCAAACTCATTTTGTATATCATCAAAGTTAATACTGTCGACCTCAGATCCCTTAACCCTACTCAATATCTTTTCTGCGTAGCCACTAACCGCCCAGAAAATAAGCTCTTTCGCCTTCTCAATATTCAGATTATCTCTGAACCTCGAAGTATCAATATCGTTATAAAACCCTTCCAAGCTATTTTTTTCAACTCTTTTTCTTCTTTCAATCAATTCATTATTTACTGCCTCTGAATCTGTAAGGGTAGCAACTCTTATAAAGTCAAATATCCATGGATGTTTTTGCATCACTTGCATTTTAAGAAGAGAGGTCTGTCTTAATCTTTCAAATAAGTCTTTTTCATCAACATCCACCTTAGAAAAATACTCTGCTTCAAGAATTTCCATGCAGTAATCATACAAGAACAAAAAAAAGTCCTTTTTGTTATTTACATAATGAAACATTAGAGGTTTTGAAACCCCGGATTCCTTGGCAATAACATTTGTAGAAGCCTCATCAAACCCTTTGCTTGCGAACTCTCTTAAAGCAGCATTCATAATTGCATCCCGTCTTTCAGTTTCTAAACTCATAAATTTTGAGAACACTTTAATCACCTTCTTATATTCTTGTTTTATATCATTTACCTAACAGGTCAATTCCTTTATACATCTCATTTACCTATTAGGTCAATATTAAATTTCTTGGATTTAACAAAAAAATAACGAAGGTTTATCATTAGCCAATCTAGTAACTCTTTGATTTTACATTTTATGATTTCCTGTTAATCCGCAAATACAAGGCTCCCGAAGGGGGGCATTTTTCTCAAGCAAAATAATCTGCAAATAAACGGAATGCTTAAGTAAATTGCGAATAATTCTTGATTTATTTCAGCATAGAAAAACATTAAAATCTGTTGTGGGATGTGATAATCTTGCAACGGATTTTTTTAACTTCAGTAAGTCCATATGAATATGCGAGGCAGGGTGTAGATTTTGAATTTCCTGTGCCTGATTCTTGTCCAAATCCGGAATGCTTAATGCCAATTGCCCCTAAAAAACATGGCTTTTATGAACGGAATTGCCTGGATTTCACCTATCGTGGACCGATTTTGATTCGGCGTTATTATTGTCCCTATTGCGGAAAGACCATTTCTTACCTGCCTTCCTTTTGTTTGCCCTATTACCAATATTCGCTGGCAGTGATTTATCTGGTGCTCACAAAGCACATTGAATCTGATATGTCCTATTCATGGATTCTTCAACAATTTAAAGAAAAATACCAGGCCCTGCAACTCGAGATGCAGCATATTGAATTCTATATGTCGAGATTCTTAATGAATTTACACGCTATACAGGTAGGGCTAAGACAGGTTTGGCCGGATATGGCCTTGCCGGATTTCGGTTTGGACATAAAAATGGGAGCCAAAAAGATACTGTACATTGTCAACGATGGATTTGGTAAAATCCATACCTTTTCGCAGAGGTTTTTTGAACAATGCAAACGTTCTTTTATGTCTCCCTTGCAAAATATTTGCCTTTTTTGCTTTTTTCCCATTTTATGACCTCCTATTTTTTGTATTTGGAGGTCAACTTATTTTTCCGGCTCCCTTTGTTGTATTGAGTTTATCAAAAGGACACTTAGCAACATCTGCTTATTAAGTTTCTATCCTTGCAACATTTTCAGTGGACACATTTCTCAAGAATTTTGTAGGCATAGGCTCAAGTGTTATAAACGTACCTGACCTCATTGAGAAGTTTGCCACCAATAGTCGTTTGCAGTGTATCTCCGTTGAATTTAAATCCATTTTTCTCATAAAACTTACGAGCTGAATTGTTTCTTTCCAACACCCATAAATATATATCGCCATAGCCCGTGAAAATCAACTCGTTCATTGAAGCATGTAACAATTTTGTTCCAATTCCTTGATGGCAATATGACGGGAGAACATAGAGGGAGATGATTTCTCCCCAGTCGTTATATTTTTCATCCCTTGCTGGGGAATAAGTTGATGAACCAACAATCTGCTGCCCCTCACTGACAATCCACATATTTGAAAGTTCGTTAACCAAGATCTTTGACCATTGATCTTCTGAAATACTATCCAGATAATCCTGAGAAACAATACCTACATATGCTAACTTCCAGCTTAGAGCATAGACACGACTCACATCATTAATGTTATCTGATTCTGAAAACCGCCGAATTTCCATCAAACTTCACCTCACAAAAATCCTATTCCTTCGGCTTTTCTTACGCTACTCTTCTTTATCCACTTCTTTTACAGCACGGAAGCTCAAGTAGCTTTGTCCGTCTATCTTCCTTTTGTCATATATACCACCATGATACACAATGATGTATGCCTGCCGCTCATCTTGAATGGAGGTATCTGCAGTCCAATAATATATAACTTTTGAACGAACATCCCACAGAGGAGTTTCTTTATCTGGCGTTCGTTCATAAATGGCTTTTTCCTCCACAGGATCCCATACCCCACCTGCGTTTTGCCCATGGAGCATCATAGAACGAACTGCTTCATCTACACTAGGCAATCGCCAAATATTCTGTTCTTTTTCCATAATTGCAGTTCCATCTTCTGATAGATATTTACAAATTTTTTGTGCCTCATCCCATGATGTTCCTTTATCAGGCCAACCTGGTCCTCTTGGTGCCCAGGCCAATGTCACCCCATTACCCTGAACGATTCTCATTCCAAAATCATTATCATTGATCCTTTGTGAAACCTTTATCCCTTGTGGTATTGAAATGACCAGAATGATTATTAGAGGTACGGTAATAAGCAGTCTATAAGTCCATTTCTTTGGCTTTGGCTCTCCATAATAATACACTAACCCAAGAGCAATTATTGGAATTACAATCATTAATCCGATAACACTGAAACTTGCTCCAGAAAAAAAACCAAACACTGACCGCAGCCACTATGAAGTGTAGTATCAGCCCTATTTTCTTCCATTTCAGAATAATCACAGCCAGGGATACAAAGATTATTGTGAACAGTAAATACTGAAAGAACAGCATGAATAGGTTCTCCCATATTGAAGTGGAATACCACCCTTCATGAAAATTCTCGATTGCACCCCAATAAGCCCAAATACTGGATAATGTTAGTGTGATAAAAACGCCAATCCATCCGATGATTGATTTCTTATCGTTTTTCACAATACCACCTCCACGATAAAATAATTATCAGAATTCAGTTCAAAAATAAGTCCCCCGGTTTCAAGTCGGCTTTTGTACCGTGGTAGCAAGGCCCCGAGTCCAAAGACCTGTCGCTCTGCAATGTAGTAGTCAAGTCTGTCATTTCCTCCTTCCTTATTCCAATCAAATTTTCTATTTTATTCACACTAAGTCCTCCTTGCCAGTTCCTGCTTTACCAGAAAAAATCCACAGCTTACTTATTTACTGACCAAATAACTCCGGTGATATTGGAAAAGTCGTTTTTTTAACCGGCTCTCCAGAAAAAACAAAAACCACCCACCGATAAATTTTTTTTATCAATAGATGGTAGTTTTAATGGCTAACCTACTATAAAATGATACAAATGCACACCCCTAGTCAATCCTTCAACGATTACTATGAGGGGGGGTGCATTTTATTGAAGCTGGAATTCCCGATTGTTTTTATAATAGATATTATAGTAAATGATATGCCTCTCAGCCGTAGTGGTTGAGAGGCATTATTAAATAGAATCTGATAGAGACGGGTTAGGGTATATTTCATTAATTAGCAGTACCAGAGCTTCATTCAATTCATATAACCGTAGGGGAGTGGACCTCCATTGTTGTGCCCTTTCTTCTCGTTCTGGGTCATGCCCTTTTTTGACGTTCACCGAACCGAACCCCGCATTAACCATCCATCCCCAACCACCACGAACCTTTCAAAAATAAAAAGACCCTTCCGGGTCTTATGTTAAGTAAATACTCAACTTGACCGGTTCATTTATTTATAGATTGGAGAACCAATGGCAATATATAGGCAACAGCTAACAGTACAAATACTGAAGTAAGTACATAATTCATAACCGGTACAGATGCTGTTCCCGGGGGTACTCTGAAATATAGTACCTGCCATATTGCTCGCCAAACCCAGAAGGCTGAAAATGCAATTAAAATGCCAACTGCTAAACCTCCAGGTTGACTTAATTCACGAGAGAATATTAGGGATATCAGAGAAAAAGTCAGGAACAAAAGTATTAGCGCAATATGAATGGTATATAATATCCGTTGATTGGCCAGGGTCAAATTGGATAGGTCTTGCTGCCATCCAAACATCCAATATAAACGAGTATGGAAAATGAACATAAGAAATGTCAATACGCCGCCAAAAATAACGCTCCCTTTTGCCAACATCCAAATCCCTCCTGTTCAATTATTCTTTGGTAAGACTATTTATCAATTCTTTAATGTATTCACGCGTCAAAGCATTTTCGCCATATTCTGAACCCATCACAATATCTCCGTATTGAGTCATAAGAAGCGGATAAGTAAGGCCAGAAATGAATGCCATTGCTCTAAAACTAATGGTTTTGTCGTCCAAACCTTCTAATATTTCTTGAAAGACTAATTTGATGTCCTGCATGTTTCCCGGCATCAATCTTGAAACCGTTGAAACAGAATCTTTACCAACTATTAAACTGCTCATTAAGTGGTGTTTAACTCCCGGGAACCTGCTGTCGTAACGTATATAGTCCTCACTGAATTTTACCAAGCGTTCTTTTGCAGATATCTCCTGATCTTTCAATATAAGAAAGACATCCTCTAATCCTTCATAATAGTGCTCTAAAGCCTTTTCAATCAAATCCTCCTTCGAATCAAAATAGTAATTGATCGCAGCGTGATTCACATTGGCTTTGGAGGCAATAATCCGAGTAGTAACTCCATTGGTGCCTCGTTCTCCGATAACCGCAAGAGCCGCTTGAATAATTCTATCTCCAGTATTCTGATTACCGCTCACCGCGTTTCGCCTCCGCTTAACCATCTGTATTAATCACTTGGTTTAACCACTTGGTTAAACCAAGTGATTAGCTCTTATCTAAACTGTCAATCATTATTTTTTGGCATTCAATAATTATCCTTCCATTTGCAAATTAAAAAACCCCAAACCCAAATAAGGCTTGAGGTAATTTCCAAATTTCGGTGGAGGCGGAGCCTATCATATGGAATCAATCGCGGATAGACGGGAGCTCTATGAGCTTTCTGATTGATGGAAAGGGAGGCTGCGGCCTCCCTTTTTAAAGTCCTGGTTAATCAAATTTCTTCTTCCTTTTCATCCCCAAAGAGAATTTTCATAAATTCTCTCCTGCCATAAAGCACTCTATCCAAATAGACAATATCATTTTCATAACGATAAAAAGCAGTATATTGCCCACAGACAAGAAAACGATAACCTGTTTCAATGTCAATAATCGAGGATAATGATGCTCCAAGTAACGGAAATTCTATAAGGGTTCTGATTCGTTTTGTGATCTCAAATAGGACATCCGTCGCTGCTTTTTGATTACCTAATTCCTCCGAAATATACTCTTTAATCTCTAGCATATCCTTTTGTGCTTTAGGGGAAATTTTAAGACTAGCCATTCGTTACCCCCAGGCCTGCCTCCAGTTCATCAATGCTTAGCCATCCATGTTCGCGCCCTTCCTTTTCCCCTCTGGCAAGTTCAGTAAGCAATTGTAACGTTGCCTGTGTTCTTTCATATTCCTGTATATCCATAACCACATAGCGACCACGCCCGTTTTTGGTTAAAAACACAGGGGAACCTATCTCTATTTTACGTAAAACTTCGTTGTAATTCCTCAAATCAGAAATTGGCTTAATAGTGGGCATAACAAGTCTCCCTTCTGGTGTTTGCTGTTGTTATTGTAGCATTATTGTTCGTAATATTCAACAGCAGAGCAGATATAGCTCGGAATACAACACCATCTATCTTGCTTAAGGTCCAGGACAAAACTGGATGTGTACCATATACAGCATCCGCATTGCATCCGATATCCACGATAGGATCTTGCCTTTGCCATCAAAGGAGTGCCTCATATTCCTATAAATTGGATATTCCTTCAGCACTCTAAACCGACCATCCCATAATTCAATGTCTTTAGCCTTTTTTAAACCCCATTTCAGAATTGCATTCTCATCCATTCCCCCGTCTCTTAACACCGTTTTATTGGAGAATCTAATCGTAGCCGGTGAAAAGGCATCGAAAATCATTACAGAGACCCTTACATATATGGATTTTCCCTATGCTCATTGGTCTAAGCTGCGCAGCAATAATGTTATTGAACGTCTTAACCGGGAGATACGCCGTCGAACCAGAGTAGTAGGTACTTTTCCCGATGGTAACTCGGCCTTAATGCTGGTATGTGCTAGGTTACGGCATGTAGCCAGCAAGTCATGGGGGACCAAGCTTTACATGAGTATGAAACATCTTGAAGATATGCAAAAAGAAGCAGCCAATTTAGTTGCCGGTTAGCTGCTATAGCTACCAGGTGGCAAATCAAATTTGCGAAAAACTATTGACGGTACCTCGAGCTTCTTTATATACCAAGAATATATTTTTAGGTTTTCTACAAAAAGAATATGAGACCCTGAAAGCGGATGATACTCTAACCGCTAAAGGCCTCATTGATCGTTCGTTGATAAAGTTATTATCTATGGTGATGAGTTTGAAGCGATTTTCAAACTTCTGCATACTAATGGTCGGGGTGACAGGATTTGAACCTGCGGCTTCTACGTCCCGAACGTAGCGCTCCACCAAGCTGAGCTACACCCCGATGCATGAATAATATTATCAACAAAGTCGTTTTAAGTCAATAGAATACAGTCACATAAGACCCATAAGATAAAATCTTCAAGTTGATTCAAGGAATTAAAGAGATTCTCCCTGCAACAACTGCCCCAGCAGATTGAAGAATAACACTGATGCATAGAGAATTAAGACTATACCTACAAAGGCCAGAACAGGCATAGCAAATGAAATAGCCGAACCTATACCAGCAATCATTACAAAGAGCAAATAGGCTGGCAAATAGTAGCGGGCAATTTTATTAATCTGTTCAATTATTTCGGAAAATCTAAATACATTACTAAGATTCCGGCCAAGCGCAAAGTTTGCCAGAGCCAGAGGAATCATCAAGCCTGCCAACAAAAAAATTATGGAAGACAAAAGAGTACCTGGTCCAGGGATAAGGACCAGAACCGGCACAAGGATAAGAGGAATAATCAAGTAAACTACAGAAATAATAAAAGCCATTAACCCTTCTTTACCATATTCCAACCATTTGTCCCATTCTGGTAATTCCTGCCTGCCGCTAAGTCCCATTCGCAGGCATTCCAGAAGGTAACCCAGCACAAGCAGATTTATTACCGGGACAACAGAAATAACGGAAGCAATAAGAAATTTCTTCAGCCATTCCCTATCCTGAAAAGGGAACTTGAAAAATTCCTGAAAATCCATAAAAAAACCTCCTTCGGTATATAATTATATACCGAAGGAGGTATTTATGTCTTGGCTGAAAAAGAATCCTTTTTTACTTCATGATTTTATTTTATTTTAAACGAGGTTCCCGGCTCCTGTACTGTTCTTTTATGTCGTCCACTTTTTCTGCCCAGAATTGTATTTTATACATAGCTTCTTCTTCAGTCGCAGAAGCTACCTTAACAACTTCACTGTCATTTATCTGGACCCCTATGTTATAAAAGCCATTTTCATCGGAACGAATGAGTAATCCTGGTATCCTGTCTTTTTCCAGGAGACCAATATTGAATTCATCCATACTCATTATTGGAGTTTCGTAGGCTGGAACATCTCCCATATTGATACCTCCTTATCTGGCTAATAATCTATGGATTATTAGTAGCGCGAATAATTTTCCAGATCATTTTTTACATTATATTTGTTCTGAATATCCTGAACCTGTGGAACCCATGTCTGAATTCTCTCCCTAACATTACTTTCCATGGCCTGATCAACTACCAGCACCCGATCTTCACCTAACTGCACTCCAATATTGTAACATCCCTGTTCCATATCAGAACTGACCAGCAAGCCTTCATATTGCTCTTTTGAATACAATCCCCCGCTTAAAAAACTATCCTTGCTCATAACCTGGCCTTTTTTGTCCTTCATTAATAGAACCTCCTCTAGCTTTATTACTTAAAATATTTTTTCCCCGCTTACAAATTTTTATGTACTATTTTAATTTTATGTGAGGAGGTTCTTTTTTCAGGTCTTATTTTTCAACACATTAGTTCATGAAAATTTTCGCATAAAATTTTAGCAATTCCTCTAATTAAAGCCTTTTTGATTGAGGATTTTGCATAATTAACTTTTTCATATGATTCGTTGGGTATTTTAGTACTGTCATCCTGAGGCAACACCGAAGGATCTTAAGATTTTTCGCTAACGCTCACAATGACATCCTGGACTTTTTGAATTATTCAAAACTCTCGATTATCATTAACAAGTTTTTCTTTCTCATTATGAGACATTTTTTTTATGGCTGATTCCCGTTTCATGGCTTCACTTTTGGAAGACAATTCTTCCTGGTATACACATTCTACCGGCAAGCGACTCCGGGTATATTTGCTGCCAATACCCTGATTATGTTCTGCCAAACGCCTTTCGATATCAGTGGTAAACCCCGGGTAATAACTGCCATCGCTGCATTTCAGTATATAAACATATGCCATTTTTCATCTCCCGCCTGCCAACTCCAATTATTCTACATAAAACACCAAGGCCAAAAGTTTGAAAAGTGCTATCTATGACAAGATCGTACGCAGCCATTATCATTGCCCATTAACTATTCTTTTAAATGCAACAGTTGTATTCCTGCAAGTTTTTGAAAGAAGATATATCGGTTGTTGTGGAAACCTTCTAACAAAATAACGGGGATATCTCCCCGTATCTTGTCAAATAAACTGTCTCAGAACAATTAAAAAAGGTGAAGGTCAATACCATTTTTAGCGGCCTGAGCCAAGATTTCCTCTAATGATATTAAACTCTTTGCTTATTTTAGAAGCGATGATGAGTTACCCTCAGCGGTAAATTAAACTTATGAGTAATGGTGTTGCCAACTTCTTCAATATCGTCCAGGGTAACATCTATTACCAGACATTTCAGTCTAGCATAAATGCGGTAGGCATTATCCAGCTCCTCAGCCACCAGCTCGTCTACACTGTCCATGTCATCAGGCAATTCAAAGCTTCTGGCTCTTTCTTTGCGCAATTCCAGAAGTGTCTCTATATCAATAGTCAATCCCACCATAGGGACTTTACCCTTCATATCAATCAGTTCTTGGGGAATTTCGGTATCAATTACAATGGGGTAGTTGGCTACTTTTATTCCCAGATTGGCCAGGTGCATCGAAAGGGGAGTCTTTGATGTCCGGGGCAACCCAAGTACAATCAGATCAGCCTCATCTATAGTATCAAGATTTTGTCCATTATCATGTTCTATGGTATATTCTATTGCTTTCATACGGTTGAAATACTGATCATCCATTTTATGGGTAAGTCCGGTAATATACTCTGGCTTCAAACCGGTCTTGGCCTCAATAACGTCAAAGAGTGGAGCCATAACGTTTACTGCCATAACACCTTTTTCTTTAGCCTGAGCATCAAGATACTTGGATAATTCTGGTTTTACAATTGTGTATATGACTACTGCATCCTCATCAACGGCCTGCTCAATAATTTTGTCAACCTGTGTTTCTTTGGTCACTCTGGAAAAACGAGTTACACTACGGTCAACGCTGAACTGGAGCACTGAAGCAACCGCTATTTTTTCAGCGGTTTCGCCGACTGAATCAGACACTGCAAAAATGTGTAGTTTTTCAGCCATCAGATCATCCCCCTTTTTATGATGTCTTGCTTGTTCCCCATTTGTGTGCCTCATGATATTTATTCTACAATCCTCAATACTTTTCCTCTTTTTTTTTGTACTTATCTTTTCAGGGCAAGGTATTTCAATAATCATGAAATTTTAGCCGATTTCTTAAGACCAAATCTCAACCTGCCCTTCCATATTATCCTTGCTCCCGTCTGCCGGAAGCATATTATTATCAGTATTCAATATTGCACATATATCTGCAATAGAAGCAACTGCGTCTCCTTCCATTAAAAAGGGAGCGGTTTCGATAAAGGCCTCCCCCTTGTTTACCAGATATCTATTTTGCCCAATTATGAGCCTGATTGCTTTAGCTCCATCAATATTAAAACTGAAAAGGCCATAGCCATAAAGATAATCAAATTCAATTTCTCCCAGATCTACTGCCTGATAATGGAGCAGTTCTTTAACCATATCCGGTGAAGAATTTTCTCCAAAACGCTTTTTATAACGGGAACATATCAAGGCAACCGCACCTGATATATGTGGTGCTGCCATTGATGTACCGGATAGTTTTACATAACGCTTTCCGGGAAAAGTAGAATAGGTATCAACTCCAGGTGCTACTATATCTATGCGCTTGTTGGAATTGCTGAAATTGGCTATACCTGTGTGTAAATCAACTGCACCTACCGCAATAGTCTCTGGATAATAGGCCGGATAAGAAATTTCCGTGGTATCAGTTTCCCCATCTCCTGCATTACCGGCTGCACATACCACCGTAATTCCTTCTGCAATACATGCGATAATTTCCCGGTGCATATCACTATTGGATACCGATGCCCCCAGGCTCATATTTATTACATTTACCTTTTCCCCATTATCTCCACGCCATTTTCTTGCCCAGGCCAGCCCCTGGTTGATAGAAAAAATGCTTCCCATTCCATTTTTATTCAATACTTTTACTGCCAGCAACTTAGCCTTCGGTGCTACTCCCAGAAGATAGCCATTGGCAGCAATGCTGCCCGCCACATGAGTCCCATGACCGTTCTGATCCATATAATCCGGCTCACCGGGAATAAAACTCTGCCCATCAATTACATTTGCAGCCAGATCCGGATGCTTATAGTCTATTCCTGTATCCAGTACGGCAACTACTGAATCCTCTCCCCGGGTACTGGGCCACATCTTTCGGGCTGCAATAAGGGCCACTCCCGGGGGAGTCATGCTTTCTGCAGCCGATATGCTATCGTATATTCCTATTATTCCATGCCTGAAAAAAATCATTTCCTCACCTCTCTTGCTTTATTCTAAGCAGGAAAGCTAAAAATGTTCTTCAACCACAAAATAATTATTATATTTTATCCGTATTTATGCAAAAATTAGTCTGTATGGGAATAAGAACTTCTGTTTGTTTATAAAAAATAATCCATAAAATTCTTTTACTAAAAATAAAGATTAGTGGTATTATATAGAAAGACGGTAAGTCTCGAGGTGATACTGTGGATACGTCTGAATCCGTCTTCATTGTAATAGTATTAATATTATTGGGAGCAGGTTTAATAGCAGCTATTATTGGGGTTTTTCTATTCAATAATTTTAATTGGTGGGATAAATTATAATAACACCTCAATACTAACTATAGAAATCCTTGTTTTCTCAGGGTATGCTGCGCTGCTGGTATAACCTGATTTTTTGTATTTATATTATTGGAAATTAAACGTAAAACGAAAGATATAAGACATGAAGAATAATGTTGACGGCAGGCTCTAACGTCTAATGTTTCACTTCTCACATTCCGCGGGGATAGACTCGATACCAGCAGGACTTATCAGTATCCCCCAGCCATATTGAGGAGCAATACTGTTGCCGGCAAGAAAGTCAATGGCCTTATCCAGCCCTCCGGCATCATATCCGACAAGCAACCAGAGTGGATATTGATCACCTAACCCCCTGCCGGCAGCTGCAATAATTGCAGTTGAGTCACGGTATACCGTCCCCGTTTCCTGTAATGAAACACTGAGTCTTTGAAAACCATTGTCCCCCAATTTGCAAAACAATCCGGTCTTTTTGTTATTCTGGCTTAAGCCTTTGAGCATCGAACTTTCATTCAATTCGTTCCATATGCCTATCAGCATGCCGCAAGTACTGCGCTGGTTTACTGTTTTTTCATCATACTCCTGGATATCGACTACATTTACCGCTCTATTTTTCAAGATATCTGCCATTTTTATTGCCCTGTCCTGACATGACTGGCTGTAGAATAGCGTAACTCCCCTGGATAAAGGTTGAGGGAAAGCCCCTATCATAGCTGGAGTAAAAGCGCTAAGTCCCCAATCATGGTAATCCCACCAGACTGTATCTCCCTGCTTAATTGTAATATCCCCGGCACCAGCAGCCGCCAGATTACCATTATAGTATAGAAACCAGTCCTCTTTTTTTCTCTCCCCCCCTTTTTTCTCTGTATAGCCTGAGATTTTTCCATTTATACTATTGACAAAAGAACCCCCATAGCTGCTCTCGACCTCCAGGTTCATCTCTGTTAATTCAAGGGCACTGCAAACTCCAGTCAGATCCAGAAAGCTGTCAAAAACTACTTCTGTACCATAGTTATGAGAAACTACCAGCCTGACCCCTTCTGTGGTTTTCTCCGGGGCCTGATTAGTATTGCTATTACTTGCAGATGAAGCATTATCCTCGGCTGTGACTTTCTTTCCATCTGCTGTTTCCGGCTCACTTATTATTTTTCCTGGACTTGTGGAAATCTCTTCATTATCTTCCTGCTCACCGACTGGCTGTTCAGCTTCATCAGCAACAGTATTTTTATCTTCCTGCATCGAAGATTTCGACTCTATTGGGGGAGGAATAGGCTTATCTTTATTCTGTAAACATCCAGCCAGGCATAAGCCCATGCAAAGGAAAATCAATAACAGGACTATCGACTTTTTTGTCATTTGATTCCGACCACCTAACCAATACTAATCCTTTGTTCAGTTTACCCATCTCTCTTCCATTGTCAAGGACAGGCTCTATTAAGCAATATCTAATACGAAATCAGCTTACGTTTAGACACATATTCACCTAAATCAAGCTGAGGGATGGGCGCGAAGGGTTCGGCATGCGGCATGGCTTGCTGCGCCTACCGGGACTTGCTTTGTCAGAAAACAAAGGGGCCCAGATTTCCGGGCCCCGGACAAAACGCAAATAAACTCATTAAAACCAGTGTCCTTAAGCATTAAAAAGCTACATACACTGCAAGTATTTTCATGCTGCTCATGTTTAACGTGTAGACATAGTGGCAAATCTCGTAATGTCCTGCAGTAATTCCTCCAGCATATAGGGATACAGGGACTGAGGCCCATCAGAAAGGGCAATGTCCGGGTCCTGGTGCACCTCTATCATTAAGCCGTGGGCACCTGCGGCAATCGCGGCTCTGGCCACCGGAGCCACCAGTGAACGTCTTCCGGTAGCATGGCTGGGATCTACAATTACCGGTAAATGAGAAAGCTCCTTAAGCAGTGCTACTGCGCTGATATCCACTGTATTACGGGTCATTTCTTCAAATGTCCTGATCCCCCGTTCACACAGTATTACCCTCTCATTTCCGGCATCCAGAATATATTCAGCGGCCAGCAGCCATTCCTCAATAGTAGCCGAAAAGCCCCTCTTAAGAATAACCGGCCGGCAAGACCTACCGGCTTCCTTTAAAAGAGAAAAATTCTGCATATTCCGGCTTCCTATTTGAATAATGTCACTGTAATAAGATACCTCATCCATATTCCGCACATCAACAACTTCGGTAACTACCGGCAGACCTGTTATTTCCCGGGCTTCGGCCAGTATTTTCAAACCCGCTTTTCCCAGACCGGGAAAAGAATAAGGTGAGGTTCGCGGTTTAAAGGCTCCCCCGCGCAGTATATGCACTCCCATATCCTGTATAAGCATGGCAATTTCCAGATATTTTTCCCTGGATTCAACAGCACAGGGACCGGCAATAATTGTATAAGAATCTCCACCTATCTTCAGCGGTCCGGCCTTGCCGGGAATTTCTATTACAGTACTCGCATGATTTTTCTGACGTGCCGCCAGTTTATATGCACTCATTATCTTCCCTCCCGGAGTCAAATATTTAGCCCTGAGCAGCCATTTTCATGGCCACAAACTCTTTTTCCATTATTCCCGGAATAAGATGGGGGCTCTTCTCATTTTCTTCTATTAAGCGGGCCAGAAAGCTTCCAGTAACAATGGCATCCGCATGCCCTCGAAAATTCCTTACCTGTTCGGGTGTGGATATACCAAATCCCAGGGCCAGTGGTGACCGGATACTTCCCTTTACCCTCTGCAAATATTCCTTGATATCATTTTCAGGCAAAGACCTGACTCCCGTAACCCCTTTAACCGAGACACAGTATACGAAGGCCGGGTCCAGAGCATCTGCCATAGCCAGGCGTTCATCAGTACTGCTGGGGGCTACCATGGGAATAGCTTCAATGTCATAAGCAGAAAAAATCTCCATCTCATCCAGGGGTACATCCGGGATTATCAATCCATCTATACCAGCAGATTTACATTCGGAAATAAATTTATCCATTCCCATTCTGAATATCGGATTGAAATATGAAAAGAGGAGCACAGGCATAGCAGTCATTGACTTGACCTTACCGGCAAAATCCAGTCCAGTTCTGAGGTTTAATCCCTTTTCAACACCACGGTGATGGAATCTTTCAATTACTTCTCCATCTGCCAGGGGATCAGAAAACGGCACTCCCAGCTCCAGCAGATCACAGCCCCCTTGTTCCAGAGCCTTTATGCAATCCAGGCACAGTTCTTCCTCAGGCAAAGCCGCCATGATAAAGGCAATCAAGGCCATTCCCTTCTTTTCCCTGAGTTCAGCCATTGTATTTCTTATTTTACTCATTCTTCATACCCCCCAGATATCTGGCTACTTCTTCGGCATCCTTGTCCCCGCGGCCTGAAAGATTAATTACCAGACTCCGGCCAGCGGTCAACGATGGAGCAATTTTCATAGCATAAGCAATTGCGTGCGCACTTTCCAGGGCTGGAATAATTCCTTCCGTTTCGCTGAGTTTCAGGAAAGCTTCTACAGTTTCTTCATCACTTACATGAACATATTGCACCCGGTTCTCTTCCCGTAAAAATGCGTGTTCAGGCCCAACCCCGGGATAGTCCAGCCCGGCCGAAATGGAATGCGTATCCATAACCTGCCCGTAATTATCCTGTAAAAGCCGGCTGAGGGCTCCATGTAATATGCCATCATCACCTTCTGAGAGGGTAGCACAGTGTTTACCACTGCTTATGCCCATGCCTCCTGCTTCCACACCGATAAGTTCAACCGGGTCTTCAAGAAAAGGATAGAAAACTCCCATGGCATTACTTCCCCCTCCTACACAGGCCACTATTTGTGAAGGGAGGCTGCCCTCCTCTTCCATAAACTGTTTTTTCAGCTCTTTTCCTATTACAGACTGAAAATTCCTGACTATCATTGGATAAGGATGAGGTCCTACTACTGAACCGATGAGCATATGGGAATACTCAAAACTGCTGATGAAATCCCGGAATGCTTCGTTGGTAGCATCTTTCAAGGTCTGGCTGCCTTTGTTGACCTCTTTAACCTCGGCCCCCAGCATCTGCATCCGGAATACATTGAGTTTCTGCCGCCGCATGTCCTTGCTGCCCATATATACCGTACATTTCATACCCAGGACAGCAGCGGCAGTTGCCGTAGCTACTCCATGCTGCCCGGCACCGGTTTCAGCAATCAAGCGTTCTTTGCCCATTTTTCTGGCCAGCAGTGCCTGCCCCAGGGTATTGTTTATTTTGTGGGAACCGGTATGATTAAGGTCTTCACGTTTTAGATAAATCCTGGCTTTGCCGCACTCCTGGCTGAGCCGGCGGGCAAAATACAGGGGCGATTCCCGGCCGACATAGTTTTTCAGGTAATAATCCATTTCCTCAATGAATTCTTCATCATCTTTTATCTCAAGATAGGCTTTTTCTGTCTGTTTAAGGGCAGGAATCAGGGTTTCGGGTACAAATCTTCCTCCATACCTGCCAAAATAACCTCTATTATCAGGATACATACGCATCCGCCTCCTTAACTTTCTGAATGAAATTACTGACTTTCTCCGGGTCTTTACCTCCCCGGGAAAATTCCACACCACTGGAGACATCTACCGCCATTGGTCTGACACGGTTAATAGCCCGGAAAACGTTATCCTCATTGAGTCCTCCAGCCAGTATCATATTTCGCCAGCCTTTTATGGCCTTCAGCCACTGCCAGTTGAAAGTCCGGCCGCTGCCTCCTTTTACCCCGGGGCTGGAAGTATCAAAAAGATAGGCCCAGGCGGGCCATCGCCTTAACCGTTCAGGTTCAACCGGTCCCTTCAGGCTGAATGCTTTAATAAGCGGCAGATCTATTTCTTCGAGATATTCGGGCGGCTCTTCGCCATGAACTTGAATAATATCCAGTTTGGAAATCCGGGCAATTCTTTTCAGCTCATCTACATCCTCATTTACAAAAACGCCAACTTTGATAATCCCGGAATTTAATTCTCGATTTATCGCGGCTGCCCTGTCAATCTCAATCCTCCGGGGTGAAGGAGCAAAGACCTCGCCTATGGCCCATGCCCCCAGGCGGCTGGCTACAAGGGCTTCGTCCAGGCTTCTGATTCCACATATTTTAACTCTGGTCATTATCTTTCATCCCCCGGTAAGAAACCATGTCTCTCAATTTTTTACCTGCATCCGGGGAACTCACCAGGGCTTCCCCTATCAGGGCTGCGTCAAAGCCATGCTCCTCCAGTAAAATCATGTCCTGAGTACTATTAATACCGCTTTCGCTGACTTTGATAAATGAAGCTGGCAGGAGACTTGCCATTTCCAGACTCCGCTTGATATCCACCGTAAAATTCTTCAGATCACGGTTATTGATCCCAATAATATGCACTGGCAGGTCCAGAGCCATTTTTGTCTCATCTTCATCATGTACCTCCAGTAGTGGTTCCAGGTCCAGCTCCAGGCATTTTTCGCTCAGCTTGATTAAAGTCTCATAACTGTTTATGCTTGCTATCAAAAGGAGCATATCCGCTCCCAGAGTAAAACTTTCATAAATCTGAATCTCATCTATAATAAAATCCTTCCTTAAAACAGGTAGGTTTACAGTTTCCTTAACCTTTCTCAGGTAGTCTTTACTCCCCTGAAAAAAGCAACTGTCAGTTATGACAGAAATAGCTGCCGCACCGTTTTCTTCATAGTCCCGGGCCATCGTTTGATGATTAAAATCCTGACAGAGAACCCCCTTTAAAGGAGAAGCCTTTTTTATCTCGGCTATTACAGAAACCCTTCCCTGTTGAGCCTGAAAACATTGAAATGGATCAAAGTTTCTTTTTTCTATTTCCAGAAGATCAAAATTAAATTCCTGTAATAATTGTTTTACTTCATTTTTTTTAGCCGCAAGAATAGATTCTAACATGATATCACCCTGTCCCTGCTGTAAGTAATCATCTTCTGCAAAGTCGCTCTGGCTTTTCCGGAATCTATGGCCTCATAAGCCATTAGCATACCCTCCTGCATATCTCTGGCTGTGCCTGCGGTAAGCAGAGCAGCGGCAGCATTCAGGACGCTGGTTTCCCGGTAAGGTCCCTTTTGTCCTTCCAGAACATCAATGACAATGCGGGTGCAGGTTTGGATATCCCCACCTTTTATGGAATCCAGAGGAAATGGACTGATACCTAAAGCAGCAGGATCAATACTATAGACACTATCCCCGTCAATACCCGTATCATAAACCCGTGTAGGGCAATTGGGACTGATTTCGTCCATGCCATTTTCGGCAGATATTACCATAGCGCGGTCTCTTCCCAAATCCACCAATGTCCGGGCAACAGCATCCTGTAGACTCGGGTCGGATACCCCCATAACCTGGAAGCGCAGTTTAAAAGGATTAAGCAAAGGCCCCAGGAAATTGAAAATAGTAGCAACCCCCATGCCCCTTCTTAAGCCCCCTACCTGTTTAAGAACCGGATGATACATGGGGGCAAAAAGAAAAGTAATTCCAGCATTATCCAACAAATCAAGGGCCTCATCAGGACCCAGCCGGGTATTAACCCCCAGGGCCTCCAGGACATCAGCACTGCCTACTTTTCCGGTAACCGCACTGTTGCCGTGTTTGGCTACAGGTACCTCGCAGGCCGCTACCAGCAAAGCGGCTACCGTCGAAATATTAAAAGTTCCCAGTCCATCGCCGCCGGTCCCGCAGGTATCAATTAATTCCAGATCACTGTTCAGGGTTACAGCCTCCTCATAAAGAGCCTGCACAAATCCTCTGAGCTCATCAGAGCTCTCCTTGCGGGTGCGCATGGCACTGAGAAAGGCCGCCGCTTTTATTTCCGGTATATTATCATGTAAAAGCATACCGGCTGTCATATACGCCTCATCAATGCTCAAATAATCTCCTCCAACCACTGTTTTTAAATATTTTTCAAACATCATTAAACGCTCTTCTCCTCTCATCTCATACTCATCTACTCTAATCCTCAATAATCAATAGCTTTAAGCTCATTCAGGCCGTTGTCCTGCTGCATTCTATATTCCACTGCTTTTTAATATTTAGAAAATTTTGCAAAAGGGTTTTCCCTTCAGCAGTCATAATGGATTCAGGATGAAATTGTACTCCCTCAACGGGAAAATATCGGTGTCTGATACCCATTATTTCACCCCTTTCGCTCCGGGCGCTGACTTCCAAACAAGCTGGCAAATAGTCTTCTTCTACGATCAGTGAATGATAACGGGTAGCTGTAAAGGGTTTGGTCAGTCCTTTAAAAACAGTACGATTATCGTGAAATATTGGAGAAACCTTTCCATGCATCATTCGCCAGTTTACCGATACTCTCCCTTCAAAGGCCCGGGCTATGGATTGGTGCCCCAGGCAGACCCCCAGAATGGGTATACGCCCGGCAAAGGCCTGAACCAACTGTATAGATATCCCAGCATCTTCAGGTTTACCTGGGCCAGGGGAAATTACTATAGCTTCGGGAATCATTTTCTCTACATCAGCAATACCCAGACTATCGTTTTTTCTTACTTCCACATCCTCTCCCAGTTCTTCAAAATACTGTACCAGGTTGAATGTAAAGGAATCATAATTATCTATCATTAATATCATTTTTCTGCCTCCTTGATAGCCAGCATCAATGCCCTGGCTTTATGCAGTGTCTCCTTCTCTTCGTTTTCAGGAACTGAATCCGCCACAATTCCTGCTCCACTCTGCAGGTAGTACTTACCTTCCTTATATAAAATTGCCCTGATACTTATACAGGAGTCCAGGGAACCATCGAAGGAAATATGCCCCGCTGCCCCCCCATAAGGTCCCCGGGGATGATTTTCCAGCCCCCTTATTATTTCCATAGCCCGGCGCTTGGGTGCGCCTGAAAGAGTACCTGCCGGGAAACAGGCCTGAAAAGCTTCCAGGGCATCGTTATTCCCTTTCAATTCCCCTTCGACGCTGGAAACAATATGCATGACATGTGAATACCTTTCAATCTTCATAAAATCATTTACCCTTACCGAAGCCGCTTTGCTGACTCTGCCAATATCATTGCGGCTTAAATCTACCAGCATAAGGTGCTCTGCCCTTTCTTTTTCATCAGCCAGCAATTCTCTGGCCAGTTCCCCATCTCTGACCTCATCGCCGCTTACTTTCCGGGTCCCGGCAATGGGCCTGCTCTTAATCCTGCCCTTTTCCACTTTGACCTGCATTTCCGGAGAAGCCCCCATCAGAGTGAAATCAGAAAGCCTAAAATAGAACATATATGGCGAAGGGTTAAGCTCTCTCAGGTTAAGATAAACCTTCCAGGGATCAGCTGAACTGGCCTTCTGCCATCGCCGGGACAATACTATCTGAAAAATATCACCCTGACATATGTGCTCCCTGGCTTTCTCCACCATAGAATAGAATTCTTTTTTCTCTATGTTGACTTTAAAATCCAGATCTATTTGATCCTGATTGAATTCTATATTAAAAGCAGAAGAATTATCATTTGTCTCTGCCCGACACATAGCTGCCTGGCAGAATAATTCGTCCAGCCTTTGACAATTTTCTTCGTATTTTTCTTGATTGACTTTCGAAGTATCTGTCCAGATAAACCCGCTAAGTGTTTTTTCCTGTCGGTCATAGACCAGTAGTTCTTCGGGCATAAAGAAGTACTGCTCCGGAAAATCATTTGTCCCGGTCTCAAGAGATTGATATTGGAGTCCGGTTTCATAGGTCCAGTAACCCAGCAAACCTCCGGCAAAAAAAGGAAAATCAAGCTCAGGAACATTTACAGTAGAAAAGAAGTTTCGAAGGGGTTTTATTCCCTGTGGATTATTAAGATGGGTTATAATTTCCAGCAAAGGCTTCAAGGCAATAATCGAATATCGCCCGTTATCGCTGCCAGTCAGGCTTTCTAACAGACAGAAAGGCCTATTATTGTCCGCAATTATTTTTTCAAAAAAATCAACTACATCAAGATCTAAACTGCTTCGGGAATAAAGCGGTAGATAATCGTAATCACCAGACATACCAAGAAATGCCTCCCGATCAGGAAAAACCGCTGCCCCCGAAAAAGGCAAATAAAAACCAGCACGTGAAAATGTGCTGGTATGGCTAAACTCACACCTGCTCATCTCGTCACTCTCTCTCCTCTTCTCATCTAAACTCATCTCATCATATTAAGTTGTCGCTACTATAATATAATTAATTTATCCTGGATTTATGTTTTTGTCAATATACTTTTTTTGTAACTTATTACGCAGTAGCCAGAAAATGCGTCGCAAGGAAAATTTTTTGACGCAGGCTCGCTACGCTCGAACACGGATTTAACAGATTTAAACTGATTTTTTTCTTTAATGTTTTTATATTTATTGGATTTCTACAAAGCTGATCTGATGGTTAATAAATTTCTTTTTCCTGCCTATCTCTTTTTCTGTCTTATATGTAAAGCAAGCTTGACACGTTGAAAACTTTTCTTTATACTTTATGTAAAGCTAGCTTTACAACTCAAGGATGGTGATCTGCTTGGAGAACAGGCTCAAGGAATTACGTGACGAGAGAAACATGACACAGGAAGATCTGGCAGTAAAAGCAGGGGTTTCCCGGCAAACTATAATATCACTGGAAAAAGGGAAATATAACCCTTCAATTATTCTGGCCTATAAATTAGCCAGGGTATTTCAGATAAGCATTGAGGATGTATTCATTTTCGAGGAGGGTGAGGAATAATATGAGCGAAAAGTTGAGGAAAACCACATTCTGGATAACAATACTTATACTGGCCGGGCTGGGAATATGGCATATTAGCAATGGTCTGCCGGGCTTTGGCACCGGCTTGATCGGTGGAGCAATTGGAGTAACAGCCGGCAGGCTTATCAGGCAAAAGAAAATCAGAGAATTACAAAACAAAGGCCTTAACCCCTATGATGAAAGAACTTATGTCATTGCCGGTAAGGCCTCCTATGCCACCATCATTAGCGGAGTCCTTATCAGTGGCTTATTCATATTACTCGGCTCTACCTTTGGGCCCACTGTAAGCGTTAATCCCTATAATTTTTTGGGTTACTGCCTGTCTATTATAGTTTTAATCTATATCTTCTTCTACTATTACTATAATCGGATTATGTGATTTAAGCTAAAAACCCTGTGTAAGACAGGGTTTTTAGCTATTTTATTGTATTTCCAGTAATTCGAGCAAGAGTTTTATTTGAGTTTCCAATCTGCTTCTCTCTTGTTGAGAAAAGCGTCTACTCCTTCATGGGCATCTTCGGTAGTACAAAGAATGGCAAAATGATTTCCTGTCAGCTCAAAGGCTTTTTCATATGGTAAATCAGCCATTTTATAGAATGACTGCTTGCCCAGTTGTACCCCCAGAGGACTTTTGGCTGCCAGTTTCCTGGCCAGTTTCATTGTTTCCTCCTCCAGTTGATCCATAGGTACTACCTTATTGATTAAGCCGATTCTCTCTGCTTCCACGGCATCTATCATATCACCGGTCAGCAATAATTCCAGAGCTTTTTTCCTACCCAGGCTGCGTGACAGTGGAACTGCCGGTCCCATACAGAATAGACCTACATTTACCGCAGTAGCACCAAATTGCGTGCCTTCTGCTGCTATACAGAGATCTGACGAAGCAACTATACCTATGCCATTGGCTACAGCTATTTTGTGCACAGAAGCAATAACCGGTTTTCTTATTCTGGAAATAGTAAGCGCCCACTCTTCCATCAACGTTATCCATTCATAATACTGCAAGGGGCTTTTGCCTTCCAGATCACCAACATTAATTCCTGCGCAAAATCCCTTGCCCGCTCCCCTGATAATGACCACCCGTACATCCTCATCTGCATCCAGTTCTATTAGTGCCTGATTCAGCTCACTGGCCAGGGGAACATTGAAAGTATTGAGACTTTCCGGACGGTTCAGGGTAATAATACCGATATGTTCAGTTTTTTCCAGCAAAAGAGCTTCATAATTCATTTACTAAAACCTCCTTCATAATATACATATAATTCTGTCAATTCCTATTTCAATTCTAACTCAATTTTTATATTGAAGCCAATAATATTTGGCATGCCAACTTTGTCTTCTCACTAATTTTCTATAAAAATACGGCTGGATTTCAGCCCAACTACTTTAATACACGTAATTGAGAGTTTTGCATAATTAGGTTTTTGACGTTGGTGTCATCTTGAACGAAGTGAAGGATCTCATCGCAAATCATGCTGCGAACACCGTAAAGTCAGCATTTACCTCCAAGTTGTATTATAGATTCTTCGCTAACGCTCAAAATTATCATGCGTTGCCCGCACCAACAATAAACGAACAATTTTCGTATTATGCAAAACTCTCAATTGACACTTTACGTCCTGGACAACTTATTAATCTGCCATTTTCATTTTTCCTTCTTTCCGATCTCCAAGTTTGATTTATTTTTATAAAAAATTCTATCCAATAATGTGGGCAGCTATTGCTTATCACAAAAATAGCCTATATAATATTTTCATAATTTTGATATATAATGCAAATGGAAAAGAGGAAAAAATGAAAGCAGATCCTCACCTAAGGTTTTTTCGAAGCAATGATTTAGCCGCACTTCAACGCCTAATATTCCAGACCATCGATTTTTCATATCATGCTGTTTATCCAGATGAAGCCATTCAATATTTTAAAGACTATCATTCCAATAACAGAATTCTCGATGATGCATCAATGGGTAATACACTGATCATTCTGAAGTCAAATATTTTGCTGGGAACCGGCACCTTATGCAATTCATCCATACGAAGGGTTTTTGTTTCTCCCGATTGTCAGGGACAGGGCCTGGGGAAACTAATTATGAGTTCGCTAGAACAAATTGCACTTTCCCATAGAGAAACTCTGCTAAGCCTGGAAGCTTCCCTGCCTTCACAGGTATTTTATCATCATATGGGCTACCAGACCATTGAGAAGTGTTTTATTGAAGTCGGCAACAATCAAAGCCTGGACTATTTTCGCATGCAGAAGGCATTGGCTTGATCTGCTCAATTATAGAAAAGAATGGAGTATTTTTATGAATTCTATTCCTCCCTGGTATTATAACGAGTTTAAACAGATTGGGACAGACTATAATTCACCCGAGGAAGTTTACGAATATGATATCAGAATGAAAAAATTAAGGAATATAAACAATGAGATTGATTATATTATTGATAACAGCAATCTTGGCAGTAATGATATTGTACTGGAATTCGGCTGTGGTACTGGGGAATTCCTGCTAAAAGCCGCTTCGCACTGCAGACTGGTATATGGTCTGGATGTTTCGACAGTAATGCTCGATTATACACAGGATAAAATAAATAAATCAGGCCTTGATAATATTAAGCTGCTACATGCAGGTTTTTTGAGCTATCAGCATAATGGCGAGCCTTTTGATCTCGTAGTCAGCCAATTGGCACTGCACCACCTGCCTGACTTTTGGAAATCAATAGCCTTAAATCGAGTCTATAGCATATTAAAACCCGGAGCTTATTTTTTCCTTAGAGATGTAGTCTTTTCTTCAGATATAAATGATTATGACAATTATTTTTGCAATTGGTTTACCAGCATTCCAAGTGATGCTGAAATCAGCAGTGAAATGCTTGAACATGTTAAAAATGAATACTCGACCCTGGACTGGATTATGGAAGGTTTATTGAAGAAAAGTGGCCTCAATATTGAAAAATTTAATACAAATGGACTTATATCAACATATTTATGCAGAAAATTATAAAAGCAGTGTAAAGATGACAAATGATATAAATATATCTCCCTTTCCTTATACTCCCTGAAAAGATATTATCCTGTCGGACATACTATTAGTATAGATTGTATTTTAAGGAGCTAATACGAAATGTTTCGTCGTGCAGGATTAATACTAATTCTCTTTATTATCCTATCATCTTTTCTTCTTATTAATTATTTCCCCCCGTTACAGAAACCTTTGCCTCAACACGAAAACAAAAGGAGTTCCCAATCCTTAGTCTATAGCAATGCGCATATTGAACTATACGAGAACAATAATCAGTTAATACTGTTCAATGATAAAGAAGGATCTGAATATTCCATAAAGATTCCAGAAAATAATCTAAAATTTATAGGTGAAATTAAGCAGCAGAATGCCGGGGATGCTCCCCAACTTGATAAAGTGATTTTACTGGGAGTTATCTTAAACGGTAAGAATAAAGGATATATTTTTGAACTGGAACCTGAGCTTAAACTGCGGGAAGACTATCCGCTCATCGATAATAATAACAATCATTATATAGTTATAAAAAAAAGTTCCAATCAACTTTATTACTATCAAAAGGGGACATTTATAAAAAAATATAAAGTATCTACGGGAAAAGAATCCTGGTATACCCCGGAAGGTTCTTTTCATATAGCCAATAAAATCCCCTATCCCAAAGGGAAAGCACCCGATGCCCCTATGGGCAGTCGGTGGATGGGGCTTGCAGTTCCATATTCTGCCGACAAGAGAGGAAATAAAAAAAATGGAGGTCCGGATACTCGTTCCCCCATTGGACATAAATATGGCATACACGGTACCAATGATGAGTCCACTATTGGCACGCATGCCTCTGGAGGTTGTATAAGAATGTATAATAAATCAATAGCGGAATTATATGACATGGTTCCTATTGGAACGCGGGTACAAATATTACCGTAAGATATTTTTCATAATTACTCTTTACCCATATTTGGCAGCAAAAGTTAAATAAATCCTGGTAATATTCATTTATTATGGCTGCAAAGTAAAATCTGCAATCCCCACTACTCCGACCGCAGAAAGTGCCGGTAGGCTGAAGGCCTACACGGCGCCCACAGGGCTGTGGGAGAGTTAAACCCACTGCCATTTTGCCGTTAAAATAAAAAAAATCAGAAAATAAATAATTCCCGGGATCATACTACTCCGACCGCAGGAAGTGCCGGTAGGCTGAAAGCCTACACGGCGCCCACAGGGCTGTGGGAGAGTTAAACCCACTGCCATTTTGCCGTTAAAATAAAAAAAATCAGAAAATAAATAATTCCTGGCAACGTCCTACTCTCCCACAGCTGAACTGCAGTACCATCGGCGCTGGAGAGCTTAACTGCCGTGTTCGGGATGGGAACGGGTGTGGCCTCTCCGCCATTGTCACCAGGAAATTTTATTTCATAAATTTTCAATTAATATTATTCTTTTTTTAATAATCAGGAAAACGTAGTTTTCCTTTCCTTAATTACTAATTACTAATTATTAATTACTAATTAAAGAAGAAGTTCTTTGAAAACTGCACATGAAGAAAAGTTTTCGCTTTGTTTTAGGTCAAGCCCTCGGT
>Ga0334887_1001551_pt1 | contig 29269 bp, 23 predicted proteins | sample GraSluR1_MG_10_FD_207217 | JGI IMG/M metagenome (GOLD analysis project Ga0334887, IMG submission 207217) | Sludge microbial communities from methane-producing bioreactor in Wageningen University, Netherlands - Granular Sludge_18_07-R1 | ecosystem: Engineered > Bioreactor > Anaerobic >...
TCTTGAGGAACTTCGAAAAGCCTTTGATTGTGTAATCACAGGAAACCTCGAAACCTTTCTCTTTCATCTATTGCATGGTGATAACCCAGAAGAATCGATCCCTCGAGAGGATTCGATTTTGCGCACTATAGCAGTCCATTTAGGCTCGCTTCTCCCCAAACATCCGTTGTTCCCGTATGTAATCAACGAGATCGAATTATCCACCGGATGTGAGCGAAAGGAGCACTGTTCCTTCTGCACAGAACCGGTCATCTATCCCGTTCATGCTCAAAGAACCCTTGCCTCTATACAGGATGAAATCCAATCCATCGCTGCTTATGGAGGAAGGTATTTGAGATTGGGTAGGGCCACCAATATTCTTGCTTATGGAGGCTCCGATCAAGGACCCAATCCCGAAACAATCGAGCATTTGTATCAGATGATTCGAGAATCCGTTCCCGGTTTGAAAGTCCTCCATACCGACAATGCCCACGTAGGCTATATGGCAAAGTATCCCAAAGCATGTCAGATGATTTTGGAGACCATCGCCCGATACAACACTCCGGGAGATGGATTGTCATTGGGAATTGAAAGCTTTGATGAGCGGGTCTTGAAAAAGAACAATAAAGGCTTTTCGCGCCAGCAGGCTTTCGATGCGCTGAAAATGATCAACGCGATCGGTGCTATTCGAGAAAAAGGAATTCCCAAACTCCTTCCGGGGATCAACCTCCTTTTCGGATTAATCGGAGAGTCTCTTGATACCTATTCCATAAACCAAGAAGCGCTCCAGCTAATCTCCAAGCAAGCTTGGATGGTTCGAAGGGTAAATATCCGTCAGGCAATGATCTTTCCTGGAACGCCACTTGCAAACCAAAAACCCCCGAAAAACAATCTGAAATCCCGCAACCGATTTTATCATTTCAAAGAATGGGTACGCAAAGAGTTTGACCACCCGATGCTGAAAAAGGTCTTTCCCGAAGGCACACATATCGAAGAGGTGATCCCTGAGTATCATGATGGGATGATTACCTTCGGTCGTCCGTTAGGAAGCTACCCGATCCTCATAGGAATCAGAGAAAAAATTCCATTAGGAAGCCCGGTTAATGTTCAGGTTACCGAACATGGCTACCGATCCATTACCGGGGTTTTGGTCCCATCAATTGGCGATTCTTGCGACTGCACAAAAGACGCGCGTAGTCGGATTTGATTATCAGATCCCGATTTTTCGTCATAGTAAAGTAGGGTTTTCCTAAAGCAAAAAAGGAAAGGGGTTGATCGGATGAAACGGACCGTCTTCATAGCGGCAACCTTTGTTTTTGCCATCACGATGCTTGTGGCGAATACGAATCCAATATCGAACGTAGATATGGTACTGGTTAAAGGGGGCGAATTCCAAATGGGCAATACCCGTGGAGACCCAGAAGGATATGAAGATGAATTGCCCATCCAAACAGTGTTGCTCACCTATGATTTTTGGATCGGACGCTATGAGTTGACCTTTGAGGAATACGACTCCTTCACCGATGATATGGGTTTGGAAAGAGCAAACGACATGGGTTGGGGTAGAGAACGACGTCCTGTGATCCAAGTCAGCTGGTACGACGCAATTGCGTATTGCAACTGGCTGAGTGAAAAGCATGGACTAAAACCTGCCTACGATCAGGAAGGAACCTTGCTGGATATCTATGGAGAACCTACCTCTGACATTTCCCGTGTGGAAGGGTTTCGGCTCCCTACTGAAGCAGAGTGGGAGTATGCTGGCAGAGGAGGCCATAAAAGTGAAGTGGACTATCGATATGCAGGTAGCAACGACATTGAAGAAGTTGCTTGGTATTGGTATAATTGGGGGATGGCTCAAGAAAAGACACAAGTCGTCGGAAGAAAGAAACCGAACGAACTCGGCTTATTCGATATGAGCGGAAATGTTTGGGAATGGTGCTACGATTGGTATGACAGAGAATACTACTCCGACGAGCCCAAAACCAACCCCATTGGCCCAGCCCAAGGGGAACGGAAGGTTCGAAAAAGCGGAAGTTGGTATTGGGTAGAGACCGTATGCCGCTTGGCTTTTCGGTTCGGATATGAACCGGACAGACAGTTTATCAATGTAGGGTTCCGGATTGCGCGTACTGATTTGTAATCAATCAAACCAAAACCGAATGCAAACAAAAGGAGCAGGTGGTCCCTGCTCCTTTTTATCGGTTCGGCTAATCGTTCTTCATGAATCATGACAATCACAATCATTGTGACATTCGCAATCGCAGTTTTCGTCGCATTCACCATCACACTTGCATCGTTCTTTCTTGCCATCCGGCTCATGACATTTGCAGGTATCTTTCTTCGTACATTCATTTTGATCGCCTCTGCCGCCCATTCAGTTCACCTCCTCTCTTCTATTGAATCCACTTTCGTTTTATATTCATTTGGCTGATTGAAAAGAGCAATGCTGCAAATCCAATCAAAAGAAGGATATTGATCCAAGGGAGGATCATTCCAGCGCTGTTGATTCCTTCGTTCATCAAATCGGCGCCATAGGTCAAAGGCAAACAATATGATATGGGTTGAACGACTACGGGAAGACGACTGACGGGAAAAAACAGGCCAGAAAGGAAGATCATCGGGAATCGAAAAAAGTTTGAGTAGGTTTGGGCTTCGAAAACCTCATTTGCACTCACAGCAATTGTCAATCCCAAAAAAGTTGATGTTACAGAGGTCAAAAGCGCTCCGATAAAGACCAATGGCCAATGAACACTAGATGGATCCGCAAAAAAAGAACCAAAAAATACAGGCCAAAATGCATTGAGCAAACCGAAAATAATAGCTCCTGATGTCTTAGCCAGAACCAAAGTGTTTAGTCCGATTGGAGCCAATAAAAGCCGGTCGAACGAACGACCCTTTCTTTCAAAAGTAATGGTAACAGAAAGCATTGATGTCGTGCCAAAGAGAATGCTCATCCCCATTAACCCCGGCAAGAGATTTCTGATTTCCATCGTTTCGGCATTGGGCAATCGGATGAATTGCATTAATGTCCAAGAAAGAGGGAAAATAATCCCCCAACTGATATTGGGTGGTTTGAGGTAATAGTTTTTGATGTCTTTCCGCAAAATATTCCAAAAGGCAATCCAAGCCTTCATTTTTTTCTTCCTTCCTTATCATTTCTCAGTTTTTTGGCTTCGATACCGGTAACCTTTACAAACACATCTTCCAAAGACGGACGAACTTGCCTTGCTTCGAAAACAGAAACTCCCTGTTGGTCAAGATATTGGAGAATCGGGGATAAAGGAAATGGAAACCGAGATGAAAGTGTGCAGGTTTTATCACCACTCGGTTCCACTTGAAGATCGGGAAAATGGCGGGATAGCTTTTGAGTCATAAGAGATGCACCGGTGTCCAGAGCCAAAAGGATGCGATGCTCATTGTCTGCATACTGCATGAGCTGGTTAATCGATCCGGATTGTACAATGATCCCGTCAACAATGAAAGCAATTTGATCACAGGTTCGTTCCGCTTCTTCGATATAATGAGTGGTCAAGAACACGGTAGTCCCTTTCTCCTTGATCTCTGCAATCATTGTCCGAATCTGCCGCGCGCTCTCTACATCAATCCCTGTTGTGGGTTCGTCTAAAAAAAGAACCTTCGGATCATGGATGATTCCGGCTGCAATGGTGAGCTTTCTTTTCATTCCTTTTGAGTACTTTTTGTACGGACGGGTTCCCGCTTCGTCCAAACGAAAGGCCTCCAAAAGACTTTTCGCGCGTTTTTTACCGTTCAAATTTGCTGATCCCGTATAAAGAAGCGCAGAAACGCAGGTTTTCGAACCCGTCCATCTCATCATATAGATTGCTTTCGTCGGGAACAACCCCAATAAACTGCTGGACTCGTTTGATATCTCGGATCCCGTCTATTCCGAATACTTTTACTGAACCCGAGGTTGGTCGTGATAACCCAGTGAGCATGTTAATGGTCGATGTTTTTCCGGCCCCATTCGGGCCGAGAAAACCAAATACCTCCCCTTGATCGATGGAGAAAGAAATCCCATCGACAGCGCGCACATCTTCATAATGCTTCTTCAGATCCGAAACTTCAACAGATTTCATTGTCTGGGACCCTCCTTTTGCCTCATCGTTTCGGAACATTTATGGATCCTCGCACACCCATTCGGGTTTTGAGAATCCTTTATTGGTTCATCACCTATTTGGCCAGTTTTTAAGGACCCTTCTGCAATATGATTGAGTTCCTTCCCAACCAAAGCAATCCGATCCCTTTGCACCCGATAGTGCATAAAACGCCCAGACCGTTCCCCAACCAAAAGACCGACTTCTTTCAATACTCGAATATGTTGGGAAATCGCTGCTTCCGACAAACGCAACTGACGAGCCAAAGCCCGAACACAATAATCTTGCTGGAGCAGCAACCGGATAATCTTTATCCTCGTTTCATCTCCTAGAGCTTTTAAAGAAGCAATCAAATGATCCATAGCACTCCTCTTGTTTAAGATTGGGCTTGGTCAAATCATATCATAAATAATCAATTAAGTCAACACTGAATTAAATCGCATTTCTTCATCCATTCCATACCATTTCGACATTCTTTTACAGCGAACCCCTAATAGGCATCCGTGTTTGCATTTTCTGATGGCAATGTTGGATAACTCAGTTTCCATTATAAAACATATTTTCATAAACAATTTCTCATAAATGAAAACCAACCCATCTATGTTTCGTTCTGAAAATGCTTCTGTAACGACGGCCTGGATTGCTTTTGAGGCTTATTCGTAGTATAATCTTTTATATTTGAAACACGGTCCATATATTTGTCCGAACGGCACGATGATCTCGAGTTTTGTTGGTCTAAATGAAAAAAGTCAGTATTCTTATCCAATAATGCCACTCAAGGGATTGCGGTTCTAAACCAAAAAAGGAGGCGATTTATGCGGTTTGCCCATTGGAAAATCCGAACGAAGCTGTTTACCCTCATGCTTCTTCCCATCGCTGTCTTTCTTCTTATGATCTTCCTTTTTGTTATTCCTTCCAACCGATCTGATGTGTACGAAGAAAAGAGAGTTCAAACACGAAGCCTTGTTGATACAGGAATGTCTATCCTGTCATTCTATCATCAACAGCAACTCAGCGGTGTTTTTACACAGCAAGAAGCGCAGAACAGAGCCATGGAAGCACTACGTGCCGTTCGGTATGGAGAAGATGGTTTGGATTATTTTTGGATCAACGATCAACATCCTCGAATGATTATGCATCCTTTCAGCCATCATTTAGAAGGCCAGGATCTTTCTGATGTCAAAGATCCTACAGGTTTTGCTTTATTTCGGGAATTTGCCCGAGTAAGCAGAACAGCGGGTTCCGGTTTTGTCCCTTATATGTGGCAGTACTATGATGACACGCAAAGGATAGAGCCGAAGTTATCGTATGTAGCTCTTTTCCGTCCATGGGGATGGATTCTCGGAACCGGGATTTATGTTAACGACGTGGATCAGCTAATTTTCGGAAAAACCATTGTTTTAACCCTAATCATTCTATTTATCACAGCAGGAATTGTGATTCTCGTCGTTCTTTTTTCTCACGCTTTTGTCAAACCGATTCAACAAGTGTCTTCAATCGCTGCTTCGATCGCGAAATTGGACCTTACGGTCCAAGTATCGCAGGAACTTATGCAAAAAGGGGATGAAACTGGTTTTCTGGCTAAAGACATTCATACCATGAGCGAAAACCTGAAGTCTTTTATCCGTCAGCTCTCTGAATCCGCAATACATATGAGCAATTCTTCCGAAGATTTGGCGTCTGCGGCAGAAACAGCCAGTGCTACATCAGAGACGCTTTCTCAAGAAGCACAAGGCATCAATGAGGAAGTCCATTCCACTTCTGCTTCGTTCCAAGAAGTATCCTCCGGAGTGGAAGAGGTCGCCGCAAGCGCACAGAATGTTTCCAAGGCTTCTCAGACTTTGAGCGAAAAGGCAAGAGAAACCTCTGAGTCAGCAACCGAAGGAAAAAATGCAGTACAGAAAATTGCGGAGATATCCGATCAAGCGGTTCGTCAAATGCAACAGACCACCGATGTTGTTCTTCAGCTGGCTGATCATGCAAAAAACGTGGAAGAAATTGTCGATTCGATTCGTTCCATTTCGGAACAAACAAACCTACTAGCTTTGAATGCAGCGATCGAAGCAGCCAGAGCTGGTGAAGCAGGAAGAGGGTTTGCTGTTGTTGCTGATGAAATTAGGAAGCTTGCGGAAGAAAGCCAAAGAGCAACCGGAAACATCGCAGGGATTTTAAAGGATATCGAACAAGGAACGGTACGGACCAAGGAAGCAACAAACAACACGTACGAAATTGTCCAGCTTGTGAACAAAGAAGCGGGCAATATTACATCCCAGTTTACGCAGATCTTAAGTCAAGTTGAGAGCATCAATATGATGGTGGAAAATATGGCCGCGAGCGCTGAAGAACAAAGCGCAGCTTCAGAAGAAATTGCATCAGCCATGGATGGTGCCACTCGCTCGATGGTGACCATTTCTGAGCGAATCCATCGAATGGTTGAATCCATCCATCAACAGAGTCAGTCTGCTCAATCGGTAAGCGCTTCCAGTCAGGAACTGAATGCGCTCGCAGAATCCTTGACAGATCAAGCCAAACAGTTCAAAGTATGAAAAAGGAACTATCCAGGTAACACATAGGAAAACCCTAATGGTTTTTGTCGTCAATCGATGGAGAAGACTCTATTCAAGAAAAACCATTAGAACGAGCAGCCCGCAATCAGGTCAAGAAGTGCGTACATTACGCCTCATTCTTCCCGAACTTCTCCATCGGTTGAAACGACAATCACTTTCCATGGAATCATTGCGCCGCTTTGCACAAGAGCCTTTTGTACAGCATCCACAATCCCTTTACAACAAGGAACTTCCATTCGGACTACGGCTATGCTTCGGATGGGATTGGCTTTCAGAATGGCCGTCAGTTTCTCGGAATAGTCGGTCGCATCCAGTTTTGGACACCCGATCAATGTTACCTTGTTCTTCATAAACCGTTGATGAAAATCCCCAACAGCAAAAGCCGAACAATCCGCGGCAACGAGCAAAGATGCATTGCGGAAAAAAGGTGCATTTGGTGGAACTAGCTTAAGTTGAACGGGCCATTGACCCAACTCGGATTCTAGCAAGATCGGGTCGGAAGGGTTTTCGTGTCGGTTCTTTTTCTCCATCGCCTTGATGTTCACAGAAGGACATCCGCATGGCATGGACTGCGATTCTTTCGGTTTTCTCATTTGATTGGCTTTCACTGCTTCTTCATTGTAAGGAAGTGCCTCGCGTTCCACAAAGGTGATCGCTCCGGTCGGACATGTGGGAAGGCAATCTCCCAATCCGTCGCAATAATCATCGCGCAATAGAACAGCCTTCCCGTTAACCATTCCGATTGCCCCTTCATGACATGCATCTACACACACCCCGCATCCATTGCACTTTTTTTCGGAAATCTCGATAATCTTGCGTTTCATTTCTCTCACTCCTTTGATTTTGGTTATTGGAATGATATAATAAACGGCGAAAGATGTCTGTACCAAATGAAACAAGATCCTTTCGATGACTTCGACAGTTTACCGAGTGTGGCATAAGGGGGGCGCAGTGAAAAGAATCATGATATCGCCATTGCGGTATGTTCAAGCGGCTGGTGAATTCAACCGCATCGAGGAGTATATTCGGTCATTCGGGAAAAAGGCGATACTGATCGCTTCGGTTCAAGGACAAAGAAGAATGCATTCTTCCCTGTCACGGGTCATGAATCAAAGAGACCTCGATATCGGCATCCTCACATTCCAAGGAGAGTGCTCAAAATCTGAGGTACATCGGATCCGAAACTCACCGGGCATTCAGGATTGCGACGTTGTGATCGGCGTTGGCGGCGGGAAAGCTCTGGATACAGCAAAAACGGTTGCTTACTATGAGAAGAAACCGGTCATAGTGGTGCCCACCATCGCTTCGAGTGATGCTCCTTGTAGTTCTTTGGCTGTTCTATACACAGAAGATGGGGCATTTGAAGAATGCCTCTTTTTTAACAAGAACCCCGAGGTGGTTTTGGTTGATGTAGAGATCATTTCTCAAGCCCCTGCCAGATTTTTGGTATCGGGTATGGGCGACGCGCTCGCAACCTTTTTTGAAGCTCGGTCATGCGTGCTTTCTGGGGCCAAGAACATTCCCGGAGGAACCTCAACAAAAGCAGCTATGGCTTTGGCCAAGCTGTGCTATGAAACATTGCTCGAAGACTCATTGAAAGCTTTGGCAGCCTCCAATGCCCATGTGGTAACCCCGGCATTTGAAAATATCGTTGAGGCTGCCATCTTGCTGAGTGGGTTGGGATTTGAAAGCAGCGGGTTGGCTGCGGCACATGCGATTCACAATGGGTTAACCGCTCTGAAAGAAACTCATCATTGCCTGCATGGAGAAAAGGTTGCTTTCGGCGTTTTGGTACATCTGGTTTTGGAAAATGCCGCGCAAGAAGAAATTGATCAAGTCATCCAATACTGCAAATCGGTCGGGTTACCAACTGCCCTCACATCATTGGAAATTACCGATCCATCCGAGCAAAAGATCATGGCTGTCGCTGAGAGGGCTTGCGCTGAAACAGACACCATGCGCAACATGCCCTTTCCGATCGATTCGCGAATGGTTTATGCCGCGATCCGAACAGCTGACGCGTTGGGTTCCAGATGATTGTTTGGTTCTAATCCGATAATTGATGAAAAAAGAATGCAAAGTGATCGACCTTTTCTTCGATGATCTTTTCAATCGGTTTTCCCATCCCGTGTCCGGTTTTTTGATCCAACCGCAACAGAATTGGCCGATTGCTGGTATTCTTTTCTTGCAAAGTCGCAAGATATTTGTATGAGTGAACGGGCACAACTCGATCATCATGATCCGCTGTCATCACCAGAATGGATGGATAGTCCTTCTCTTCTATGTTGTGAAGCGGAGAATAGGTAAGGATATTTTTGAAATGCTCCTCTTCTTCTGGATTGCCATATTCGCACGCCCATCCCCATCCAATGGTAAATTTATGATATCGGAGCATATCCATGACCCCAACTTGGGCAAAAACTGTATTGAAAAGATCGGGACGCTGATTGGTAACAGCACCCATCAACAGGCCTCCATTCGAACCTCCCTGAATCCCTAAACGCTTATGTGAAGTATAGCCTTTTTTTATCAGAGATTCAGCGACAGCAATAAAATCATCAAAGACATTCTGTTTTTTGAGAAGCATACCATCTTTATGCCATGCTTCTCCATATTCTGACCCGCCCCTAAGGTTGGCTTGCGCGTAAATACCTCCTCGTTCCAGCAAATAGACTACTGCAGGGTTGAATCCTGGGGTCAAAGAAATGTTGAATCCACCATATGCATATAGCAACGTGGGATTGCTTCCATCAAGGACGCAATCCTTTTTTCGGGTGATAAATACGGGAACTTTGGTGCCATCTTTGCTTTCACAAAAAACTTGCTCCGTAACAAAAGGAGATGTGTCGAAAGGCACATGAGACTCCTTGAACGGGGCGGTTTCCCCCGTTGAAAGGTCTACAGAATAAAGACTAAGGGGGGTGATGAATGAACCAAATGAGAAAAAAACCCGATTCATTTCTTTATCTCCCTCAAACTGATAAGCGCTCCCAACACCAGGCATTTGCACCTCATGTTCCAGGTTTCCCAAAGTATCGAAAATGAAGGCTTTGGAAACAACATCTTTCAGATAGAGTGTGATCAATTTGGAACCGATCTTCCAAGCATTCACCAAACTATCATCCGTTTCAGGGATCCGGTCTTGAACATGGAAACTCCTTCCATTAACGCTCACGATTTTTTTATTTGATGCGTCCTGATCTGTCAGAAAATACAGTTCATCGCCGGAAGAATCCATATAATGGTATTCATGGTCAAAGCCCTTGAAAACCATCCGGAATGGTTCTTCTGGTTCGTCCGCTCTTTTGATGCGAATCTCGTTTCCATATGTCCCTTGTGATGAGATTAAAATTAAGTATTGCTCATTTTCGCTCACCCGGATTTCATGAAAACGGAGGGGATGCTGATCATCGGAAAAAATCAATCGATCTTGGGTCTGCTTTTCTCCCAAGCGATGATAATAAACCTTCATGTTTTCATTCTTCGCGGAAAGCTCTTTCCCGGGTTCCGGTTGTTCATAAGCTGAATAAAAGAATCCATCCTGATACCAAGAAGCCCATGTAAACTTCACCCATTGAAGCTGATCTTGCAATACCTGATTATCCAGGAGATCGATGGTTTTCAGGACCTGCCAATCGGAACCCGATTGCGCCTCCAAAAAGGCAAGATACCGTTTATCTTTGGAATGACCATTTAGCGTGATTGATATTGTTCCGTCTTCGGATAATCCGTTGGGGTCGATAAGCACTTGTGGTTCCCCATCCAGACCTTCTTGAATATAATAGACATACTGGTTCTGAAGTCCGTCGTTGTACCCATAGATAATCCGGTTGCCGACCACCAACAGAGTGCTGTATTTCGGATAATTGTATAGTTCCCGCAAACGCGTTCTGATTTGATCCCGGTGGGGAATCTGCGAGAAATAGGAGCGAGTGAATCGAGTTTGCGCTTCGAGCCAGACAGGTAAATCTTCATCACTCTCGTTCTCCATCCATCGGTATGGATCGTGAACTGGGATTCCGAAGTGTTCTTCCATAACGTCTTCCTTTTTTGGTTTTGGATATGAATCCATTATGTTCCTCCTTCGATATTCTCAGAATGAAATGGGACTCCCCTTATCTTCGGCGGTTTGATCGGGTGAGTATATCACAATAATCATGAGATTCAAACGCAATCGATTTGAACAATTCGAATCATCAAAACGATCGCTGAGACCGCATAAGTTTGATCAATCCCACCGCATCTGGGCAAGAGCACCGGTATTCCCTCGGACAATGACAGAATGATCTTCGTTGATCGGATTCCGCTGCCATATCAGGCCTTCTTCACCAAAATCGATCGAAAAACTAATGCTCGTGTTTGATACAGGAATCGTTTCCCAGCTGGTATTCTGAGTATGAATTGTCCCTGTATATCGAAAAATACCCCCTCCAATAGATGTTGCTGCGTTTTCCGAGACAATGGTATGATCCATGCTGAGGATTCCGCTCCTTAAATACACCCCACCCCCATTTTGAGCCTGGTTATCCGAAATAACTGTATCCCAACAAGTAACTCGCGTATTTCCTCCGGCATACAAAGCGCCTCCAAACCCACATGCTTGATTATGGGTGATTATTGAGGCATGCGCGATAAAATGACTGCTGGCTCCCGTGATATATACAGCGCCTCCATGGGTTGACCCAGTGTCAATTGCGGAATTGCCGGAAATAGTAGTCCGGATGGCGCGAAAAATCCCATTGGTAACAAATGCTGCTCCTCCATTCCCTTTTGTATGATTGTTTTCGATCAGGCAGTCTTTGACTGTCAGTTGGCTATTTGTCCCGATAAAGACCGCCCCACCGCTCTGGTGATGATTGGCATTTTGAATTCGAGCATTCGAAAGAGTCACAGACGCTCCACCGGTGATTTCAAAGGCGCGCGCCGGATTCCCCCCCATATCAATGGTAAATGGCTCGCCGGTGAAAGAAGCAATCGTAATTTCTTTCGCTACAACAAGTACTTGTGATGAATGGAAAAGCGTCGATCCTCCTTGTACAAATATGAGATATTGATCTTCCGCTTCGGAAATCGCAGTATAGAGATCATCATAGACGTCCAGAAAATCCTGTGTGGCATCGAAAAGGAAGATCGGATGGAACCCGATTTCTGAAAAGAATACATGAGCCCCATTTGTGTTTGTGCTTTCTCTGATGTGGTTCCCAGAATACTCGTTGGGGTTCCAATCCCCTTCAATATCTACAGGCGTACTTGTCGTGCCGGGAAAAACATGCACGTTCCATGGTGTTCCAAGCGCATTTTCAACCAAAGCTCCCTTTCCGATGAAAATGCCGCCCCCTTCTATGCCTGCTCCGTTATTCAAAAAATGGCACGAGAAGATCCGACTTGAAGAGGCATTCGGATCAATAAAGACCCCTCCGCCGTAAGAATCAGCCCAATTTTCGGTGACCGGTGTATCCTTAACTACCAGGCTTCCTTCTGAATAAATGGCTCCACCCGTATGTCCCGAACGATTGCTGATCAATGCGCAATGAAATAAAACTCCTGTTGCATCCTTCCCAATACTGATTCCTCCCCCATTCCCGGACTCACCCAATGCCGTGTTTGAAGCAAAGATCGTGTGACTTGCAAAGAAAGACGCTCCAAGGCCCGAAACGCGGATTCCTCCGCCATAGGTGCCATTGGTTTGGCTTTCTGCAGTGTTCCCGACTAACGATACGTTTCGGGCGAAAAGGCGCGCATTCTCGATAAAAACCCCACCCCCACCATCTTCTTCTGCATATCCGCCGGTAAGAATCATAGAATGGAGAGTCACAGATGCTCCCTCGGTGATATGAAACACTCGGTCACGGGAGCCCATATCAATAACAAAAGGCGTTTCATCTTCTGAACGGATTGTGAGCTCTTTCCCCCTGATTGAGATCGCCTTTTGCTCGTTGTCGATTCGATGCCCTCCGCGCACCGTAATCCAATCTCCCTCTTGCGCTTCTTCGATTGCCATACTGAGCACATCATACCCGCGTACAACCCCGTTTGGTTTATGGAGTTGGATGGGATGCAATATCGTAGTAAATTCGGCAACAGGACTTGTTCCGATTTTACCGTCACTCTGAACCGCCTCCACTTTCCATAAGTAAGTCGTTCCATAGGCAAGCCCTTCTTTGAGCCATCTAGTCTCCCCAGTACTTTCCGGTACACCAAATTCTGAATCCGCCTCAGTGAAATAGACCCGATATTCAATGATCGTTGGATCCCCTCTCTGATCCGAATTAATAAGGTTTCCTTCATCGGCCATCCATTGCAAAGTGAGTTCTCTTGGCTGATCCTTGCTTCCATCTGAGGGATGAACCAGATGGATTGCGGGAGGACCAAACTCTTTTGAAACCGTTGAAAACCGGAACTCTGGACTCATGGTTGACTGCCCATCGCTTTGGATCGCTTCCACCCTCCACAAGTAGGTCGTTGCATACGCGAGTCCTTCTTTGAGCAGTTGGGGTTTGGTTGTGATCTCAGGGTCTCCAAAAGCAAACCCTTCTTTGGTGAAATAGACCCTGTTTTCGATAATTGTTGGATGATTCCTCAAGTCCGTGTTGATCTGTTCTCCTACCGCAACCTCCCATTCCAATGAAAGAGTTCTCGGAATCTGAGTAGCATTGTTTGCGGGAAAGATCAGGAGAATTTCCGGCTCTGAATAGACTTTCCGTTCGGCAGTAGTGAAACTCCAAATGGGTCCGATGGTTTTTTGGTGATCCGTCTCCTGTTCATACGATGGAATGGCTTCGATTTGCCAATAATATGTTGTTCTATCATGCAAAGAAAGCTCCGTTTGATGCGAAGACTCCGACAGATGAGTCGCAATTGGGGAAAGGGTTCTTGGATCAGTGCCAAAAAGAAGGGTAAAAGAAACTGACTCTGGGTCACAATCCATCTCCCATGAAAACAAGAGGTTATCTGGTTCAATCCCTTCCGATTGGTCTTGGGGGTGGGGGTTTTCTGGAAACCAATTGGTTGAAGAAATCGTTTGAAATTGATGGGTTTCGCTTTTTGATACCCCTCCCCATGGATCAAAAGCCATTACAAACCAATAATATGTGATCCCTGATTCAAGAAGAGAGAGCGCATACTGGTTTTGAGAAATCCTGCTACCCGGACCCACACTTCGATTGGAAAAAGGAAAACGGTCTACATACAGTTGGTATCGAATAATATCACCGTCGCTATCGAAACTTGGAGCCCACTGGAAGACTAGATCGGAATCAATGTTTTTTTGGAAATTTGAAGGATACACCAAAGCGGGTTGAGCGGGAAAACCGTTTCCTGTCATAACATAGCCATACCCGACCATTGTTTCTTTGCCAGTAAAACTTTGCGCGATAATGATCCATTCGTACAAGGTTTCCTTTTCCCCTTGAAATGAATGGGATAATCCTGTAGTCACAGTATTCGGAGCGTCTCTTTTTGAACCAAACCCTTTGAAAGGTGTTCGGATCGTTTGTTGGGTTTGGGGTTCTGGAGCAGCGCGAATATACAAGAGGTAATGAATTCCAGCATTTGGGTCTGAGTGATCGGTATATGCATTCCATTCAAGGGAAAAGCTTTGATCCTCAATATTCGTGACGAACAATAAGGGGTGAGGAGGAATTTCCCGGAGATCTACAGGCCGGGGATGACTTTCTCCAAGAACTGTAAAGGCCCCAATCTCTGATGAATGGGTTTTTCCGTTTTCATGGTGTGCAAGAACCTTCCAGAACCATATTCCTTCCTCTAGACCGGTAAAGGCATAATGGGGAGTATCTGTGAAAACACCGGTGGTTGTCTCAAGCACATGCGGAGTTCTCCCCAAACGAACCTCATAGGCAATCGTTCCATTCATGGGACCAAATGAAGGGTCCCATAGCGCTTGGATGACATCATCAACAGCAAGCATACAGGGCCAGGGATATACAAGATGGGGTGGCGTCGGTAAAGAGTTTTCAAGCCGGGCTTTCTGAATGCAGGAAGAAGAAAGGATTACAAAAAAAATCAATCCAATAAAGGATGCATAACTGATCCATCTCTTTTTCATGTGCCACCTCTATAGCTCGTTTGGTCTATGGGAAAATGAACAGGAATATTGTATCACAAAGGGTACCGGAACGGAAAAGGAAGTACGGAAACTCATTCTCGTCTGGAACACAGTAGATCCCATTGCGGCGTTTCCCAACTGGCTCGAACCCTCAAAGCATGGGCGCTTTAGATTTCAGGCCTCGGATTCAAGAATTTGGAGGAAAATGCAACAGGGAAGATTCGAGTTCGTAGCAAAGGGGAAAATGGTTCTGCTCTTTTCGTACGTATCCAAAATCGGGTATGCTATAATTGGGTTTGAAAAGTTGGCTTTCAACAAGGAGGGAATCGTATGAAATTTGACAAACACCTTTCGGTAATTCCCAGAATTCCCGAAAGAATTCATAGCTTGCGAGAAATTGCGTTTAGTTTCTGGTGGTCATGGAATCCACAGGCATCGGAACTGTTCCACCGTTTGGATGGAGAATTATGGGAAATTGTGGGGTTTAATCCCGTAGTCTTTCTGAAACATATTAGTCAAAAATCCTTGGATCAAGCTTCCGAAGATCAAGAATACCTAACCCTTTATGACTCGGTCGTCGAAGATTATCAAGCCCATCGGAATATGGACAACCTTTGGTTCAAATCCCATTATCCCAATCAAAAGGACTTCCAAATTGCGTACTTCTCAGCAGAGTTCGGCTTTCATGAGTCATTGCCCATCTACACGGGCGGGTTAGGCATTTTAGCGGGCGACCATGTAAAATCCGCTAGTGAATTGGGCTTTCCGTTCATCGGAGTTGGATTGCTCTATCGGAATGGGTATTTCCAGCAAAAGCTTTCCAGGGAAGGGTGGCAGGAGAATAGCTATCCTTGGTATAATTTTGCCGATTTCGCAATCAACCCAATCAAGAACGATTTTGGAGAAGAGATGAAAATTTCGGTGGAGCTGAATAACGGAACCCTGCAAGCTAAGATTTGGAAAGCGACGGTGATGAACAGCACGTTGCTCCTTTTGGATACCGATATCCCTGAAAATCCCAAAGAATATCGCATCATAACTGAGAAACTGTATGGTGGGGATCACGAAATGAGAGTTCGACAGGAAATCCTTCTGGGAATCGGAGGTGTTCGAGCAATCCGGATGGCTGGATACCAACCCACAGTTTGGCACATGAATGAAGGTCATTCCGTTTTTATGGCCCTTGAGCGGATTCGGGAACGAGTCGAAGGAGACGCGTTGGATTTTAATAGCGCCTTGGAAGCGGTGAGATCGAGCACCGTATTTACAACCCATACACCTGTCCCGGCAGGCAACGATGTATTTGATTATTCCCTGATGGAGAAGTATTTTGCCAAATATTGGGGAAAGCTCGGTGTTTCTCGGAAAGAATTCTTGGATCTGGGAACCGCTTATGGGGAAGAACGCCATCACGCCTTTAACCTAACCATTTTGGCCATGAAAGTAGCCGCATGGCGAAATGGTGTAAGCCAACTTCATGGAACTGTTTCTAGAGATCTATGGAAAAACGCATGGCAACAAGTACCAACAGGAGAAATCCCCATAACGCATATCACAAATGGGGTTCATGTTGAAACATGGTTGCATCCCAAGATGAGATCTCTGTTTGATCAATACTTGCCGGAGTGGAAAGACCACTTATCTGACCCGGATTTTTGGAGCGGTATCGATGAGATTCCCGATGAACTCTTATGGAAAACCACTCGGGAAATGAAGGAAGAGATGATCGATTTTGTTCATGAGCGCACGATCCAACAACGGGAACGTCATGGGGAAACCATAGAAGAACTCCGCGAGATTGAGAATATTTTTGATCCGAATGCGCTTACTCTGGGTTTTGCTCGGCGTTTTGCCACTTATAAACGGGCTACATTGATGTTTCGAAATATGGATCGGCTGGCATCAATTCTCAACAATTCCGAACGACCTGTCCAGCTAATCTTTGCTGGAAAAGCCCATCCTGCAGATCGTCCGGGCCAAGAATTGATCAAACAAGTCTATGAAATCAGCCGCAGGAAGGAATTTAAGAATCGGATTTTGTTTGTAGAAAACTACGACATGCACGTGGGAAGGCATTTGGTTTCTGGGGTCGATATTTGGGTGAACACACCCCGAAGACCTCATGAAGCAAGCGGCACCAGTGGCCAGAAAGTGCCAATGAATGGCGGTGTAAATTTTAGTGTTCTTGACGGTTGGTGGGTGGAAGGATATCACGGGAATAACGGATGGGTCATTGGAGATGATCGTGAATACCCGGATACCGAAATCCAGGACAATGTCGATTCGGTCAGTTTCTACGATACTCTGGAAAAAGAGATCATTCCTCAGTACTACGACCTTGACGAACGAGGAATTCCGATTCGATTTATCCAAACAATGAAGGCCTCCATGAAAACGGTCATTCCCGCCTTTAATACCCATCGGATGGTTACCGATTACTTGAACCAGTTGTACATTCCTGCCGACAAGTATGCGCGCGCGATTTGTGGAGAAGACTTGAAAAACGCAAAAGACCTTGCTCAATGGAAGCAAAAGGTGCGTACAGAATGGCCTTCGATCAAAATCCATTCCAATACCAAACGATCCGAAGATGAAGAAATACCTGCAGATACCGAGCTTGAGTTTTCCGCTACGATATATTTGGGAGAATTGGATCCTTCAGAAGTTCAAGTAGAACTCTACTTTGCCCGGTATAATATCTTCGAACATCTGGAAGGCTATGAAACCTTCCCAATGAAAATAGAGAAACAAACCATTCATCATACCTACATCTATAAGGGAAAAGCCCGTCTTAGCGAACGGGGCAGTTATGCGTACAGCATGCGCGTCATCCCCAAACACTCACTCTTGTGTCACCCTCACGATCTGGGGCTGGTTCGGTGGATTCAGGATTAAGCGCTTTGCAGGAGGAACAATGACCGCTGATATTGTATATGAAAGTGAGATTACTGAGATCCATAAGAAAGGCTCTTCATACCAAGTGCAGCTTCGCGATCAGAGATTTCATCCCGATGGAGAAGGCGGCCAACTGGGAGACCGAGGAACGATAGGCGGACAGAATGTCTTGCAGGTTCTTCCAAGCGATTCGGAAGAAGAACGGACGCTTACCGAATCATCGATCTACGAAACTGCGTCGCTTGTGATCCAAGATCCTCTGCAAACCAGGACGCCGATAATTTGTGCGATTGACGGAACCCGCAGAACTGATATTGCCCAACAGCATTCGGCCCAGCATCTAATGTCCGCCTTTCTGGCGAATCATTTTCGGGCCCAAACCATCGGGTTTCAAATGGGAGAAGGGTCGACCACTGTAGATATAGATCTGGCACCTTGGGATTGGGAAAAAACGGTTCGTTTGGAAGAAATGTGTTTTGAAGCCATCCTGGCCCAAATCCCAATTTCCGTCTTCCTTGTGGAGGCGGATGAGATTTCCCAATATAACCTCCGGAAACCCATCCCCGAGAAAATCGCTCATTTTCCCCGGTTTCGATTGGTTCAGATTGGAGACTTAGATGCCTCTTTATGTTCCGGATTTCATACGACTAACACGGGGCAAATCGGATTGATTAAGTTCATCCGAGTCGAACGAATCAAAGGGAGTTGTACCCGGTTGACCTTTCTTGCAGGAAAAAGGGCTCTTAGGGATTATCAACGAAGAGTGCGGCTTTTGAATGAAACCACGCAGAAGCTTTCTACGTCAATTGATGAACTGGATTTGCGCGTGAACAAGCTGTTGGATGAGCATATTTCCACACGGCGGTTGAATAAGCATCTTTCCGAAGAACTAGCTCGTCAGATGTATGCAAAAGTGTCCAGTCATGAAACCAAAACAGGCCCTCATATTGTAGTGGAACTCCTCCCAACGGGAGATATCGCTTCAGAGTTTTCGTCCCACCTAGTCCAGATGCCTGCGCTTCTGGCTTTTCTTGCGTATGAAATGAATGATGGGTATGGGTTTATCTTAATCAGTACATTGAAAGATTCCAATGCTTTGGAGTTTTATTCGCGGATGCAAGAAGAGTTTTCCCTCAAAGGGGGCGGGAATGAAAAAATGGTCCGAGGAAAAGCAGAACGAATCGATCTAGAAGAAATCCGTCGAGTCCTGAAGTCAGGCTGATGGATTTGCAATAGAATCCAACAATTTTTCGGAGGTGAATATGAAAAAAATACTAATGATGTCTCTGCTTTTCTCGTTTGCATTATCCATCATGGGACTCCATGTTGGGGTCGCGCTGAACGGAAACATGCAGGATGGAGAGTCCTATTTTGGAGTGGTTGCGCGGAATTTTTTCGGTATAGGAGGCCTAGAGTTAGGCATTATGCCGAAATTGGACGAACCTCTGTTTGATTTTACCTCCTATCGGATCATCGTGTCGCCTTCATTGGGTTGGGGCACACCTGAGCTTCGCGCTTATGTAGCGGTCATGCCGTATCTGCAAATAAACCAAGGAAATTTCGATTTTGATGTGGCTAAGTGGAATGTGGGCGCCGGAGCCAATTTCATGGTTGCTCCAAACGTCTATGGTTTTTTTGAATTCTTTGTCGGAATGGATTTCAATCAAGAAGGATTCTTTTCGGGAAATTCCTACCTTACCGTCGGCTTTTGCTATCGATTCAACATCACCCAAGGGTACTAGACGAGGGTTCTCAAAAAAATACGGTCTTGGAAATCGGTTCTTTCGGACTCTCTGTGACCCATTGAAAAAGAGGGTGTGGGTGTGCGTAACTTGATAAAACGGTTCGTTGGAGGAATCTCTCGGTTTCTGATTCGGGGGATTGCCGGATTAAACTTTCGATTTCCTTGGTTGCCCATTGGAATCTTCCTTTGCGTATGCATTTGGTTCGGGATCCAACTCCCCTATATCCAGTTTGAAACAAAAATAGATCAGATGGCATCAAGCGCAGGCGATCCCATCCGGGAAGCGGAGCAGGCTGCTAGGGAGTTTTCCGTTTGGGAACCCCTCAATCTCGTTCTTCTTGGAAATATGGCTTTATTGCCAACCATCGAGAAAGCATCCGAAATCGCGACAGCGATTCGCGCTATACCCAATGTTGCCCGTGTAGTGACTCCCTTCGATGCTACTTATATGGGACTGGAAGGCGTTGCTGTTGTAAACAACCCCGTAATGGTCTCCTTTCCCACAAATGAAGAAGAGTTGTCCGCATTCCGTGATCGCTTGCGATTGAGTCCGGAAGGAAACCGCATGTTCAGCGCGGAGAATGACGCGATTCTGTTCCAGCTCTATGTGCGCGGGGGAATCAGCGCGCGTGGCAAGCAGACCATTGAACAGCTGATCCAAGCGTTGGATCAATCTTGGGGCGCTGGCCAATACCATCTTGTCGGCGAAACCTATTTGGGGTATATGGTGGATCAGACGGCAATTCGTGATGTCGCAACGCTCTTTCCTTTTTCTCTGATCATCGTGGTTCTTGTGCTTTGGCTCAGTTTTCGAAAGATATGGGGTGTGTTGTTGCCATCGTTGACCGTAATGGCCTCTGTGGTATGCACCTTAGGATTGATGGCTTGGAACGGTGATTCGATAACCATTATCAGCGCGATACTGCCTATCTTGCTCGTTACATTAGGAACAGCCGATGCGATTCACATTTACAGTTTTTATCTCGAAGAATCCCGACGCACAACCGATCGAAAAACAACTGTCCGGAACACCATGAAACACATGAGCATTCCGGTCCTGATGACTTCTCTCACCACCGCGTTGGGATTTGGGTCTCTAATCACCTCGTCCGTCATTCCTGTTAGGGAATTTGGGTATTACAGTGTTTTCGGCATTTTATGCGCCATGGTCTTTTCTCTCACCGCACTTCCTGCTCTGCTTTGCTTGTTGCCTCATCCCGCGCTTCGCTCCTCAAAGCAAAAGATCTATGATGGGATGGCGGAAAAAGGACTGTTGCGGTTCGCGCAATGGATCCATCATCGGAAAAGTGTAGTGATTGCCGCTAGCGCGCTCTTGATCGCAATCTGCATTTGGGGCATCACTCGCGTGGAGTTTGAATCCAACCTCTCTCGCTACTTTCGAAGAAATACGCCTGTCGTGCAAGGAATAGAAGCATATGAAGATCGTTTTGGCGGATCTTCCTTGCTGATGGTTGTCATCGATACGGGAGTGAGTGGAGGCAGTATGAATCCGGATATGATTCACATCCTCCAAAAAATGGAAACCTATATTGATTCCTACCCTTTGATGACCCATACCCAATCCTTTGCAACATTGGTGCAACGGATGGTACCCCATACCCTCACACCGTTTGCGATGAATTTGCTGCATCAAAACATCGGAACCTCCGGAATCCCTGGGTATCTGAGCGCCGACAATGCACGTAAAGCTGCCATTCAGACCTATATGCGCAACGCGCAGACCGCTGAAGTATCCCGAACATTGGCCCAATTGGAAATAGGGTTGCAGCAGTTTCTGCCTGAAGGGATGAAACTGACCTTCGCGGGAACCCCCCGGATCATTCAGATGCATATGGAAAGCTTTGCTGCTAGCCAACAACAGAGCCTCACATTATCGGGCATTACCGTATTCTTTGTTGTGAGTTTCTTGTTCCTTTCCCTTTTTCTTGGAGCTTTAGCCATGATTCCTTTGGTTTTTACCGTTTGCATCAATTTCGGGGTCATGGGATTATCAAACATTCCCTTGGATGCTGCAACCATGCTGATCGCAAGCATCTCGATCGGTGTGGGTATCGATTACTCCATCCATATTCTCAAGCGCGTACTGAGTGAACTGAAAAGGGGGCTTTCGATCCGTGAAAGCTGCGTACATGCAACAAAAACTACGGGACACGCGATTTTGATCAATTCGGTCACACTCATTTCTGGTTTTGGAATTCTCGTCTTTTCCCGGTTTTTGACCATATCCGCCTTTGGAGGACTGATGGCTATGACAATGGGAATAAGCGCCTTGGCTGCATTGACAATCATACCTGCGTTCCTTGGGTGGCCAAAACTGATGCCCAAACGGGTTCGGCGATGGCTCATCGCCACCCAATCCCCTTCTCAAGACCCGGAGTTGAATGATGCCTAAAAAGAGACAAAGCAACCCTATGGAAACAAAAGTGGAAATGTATTGGAGCGTAGTAACAGGAAAACCCTGCGCCCTTCCTTTGGCCGGATCCAACATCTCCGCCGGATTCCCTTCTCCCGCTGACGACTATATGGAAAAGACCATGGACCTAAACGAACATCTGGTTCGGCATCCCTCTGCCACCTTTTTTGTTCGGGTTAGCGGAGATTCTATGAAAGATGCGGGAATCCATCATGGTGATCTTCTGGTTGTAGATCGATCGATCGAGCCAGTTGAAGGTAAGGTAGTTATCGCCGTCATGAATGGGGAATTGGTTGTTAAAAGGCTGATCCGGCGGAACGGTATTCTCTTTCTCGCCGCAGAAAACGCAAACTACCCACCCATTGAAGTGCGGGATGAGTTGGATTTTCTCATTTGGGGGGTGGTTACCCATGTCATCCATGAACCCTGAACCCCGTTCAACCATTGCTCTTGCTGATTGCAATAATTTTTATGCCTCTTGCGAACGGGTATTCCAGCCCGAATTGGAAGGAAAACCGGTGGTGGTGCTTTCCAATAATGACGGGGTGGTTGTGGCTCGTTCTCAAGAAGCAAAAGAAATTGGCATTCCCATGGCCGCTCCTTTTTTTAAAATACGGAGTCTCATCGAGCAACATCGGATCTATTGTTTCTCATCAAACTATGCCTTGTACGGAGACATGTCGGCGCGCGTAATGAAAAGTCTCTTTCGATTCTCGCCGGATATCGAAATCTATTCCGTTGACGAAAGCTTTTTGGATTTTGACAGTTTTCCGCGTCATAATCTTACCGACTATGCGCAGGTCATCCGAAAATGCATTCGTAAATGGACAGGCATACCGGTTTCGATCGGCCTTGGACCAACGAAAACCATGGCCAAACTCGCCAACCATATTGCCAAACATTTTCCTGGAGTTGATGGGATCTTCAATTGGGATGATATTCGTTCTTCCGGTGAAAAAGACGGGCTGATGGCTTCCATCCCCTTGGAAGAAGTTTGGGGAATTGGGCGGCAGTGGTCCAAAAAGCTCCGCAACAAAGGAATCCAGAATGTCCTGCAGTTGCGTGATCTTGACGAACAATGGGCGCTAAAAGAGATGAATGTAACTGCGCAGCGAACCATACGAGAACTTCGCGGAATTCGCTGCTTGACGCTAGAGATGATTCAGGAGAAACCCAAGAGCATCGTACGCTCCCGTTCCTTTGGTGAACCAGTCACAAAGCTGGATCAGATGCTAGAGGCGGTCAGCACACATATATGCCGCGCAGCCGAAAAACTGCGCCATCATGGGATGTTTTGTGGCGTTGTCGGTGTGTACATGATGACAAACCGCTTTGGAAAAGGATCGAAATACTTTGGATCTTCGACCCTTCCCTTACATACACCAACAAACAGCACTTTTCGCCTATTGGATAACGCCTTATCTCAGACAAAAAGCCTTTTCGAGGATGGATATGCCTACAAAAAAACCGGCGTCATCCTGATCGATCTGGTTGAGCAGGTTCAAACCAGTTTTGCACAATCCAATGAATCTTCGGAAGAACGAAAGATCCTTCAAGTGGTAGACCAGCTCAACCAACGCTATGGATCACATCATGTGCGTTTGGCGAGTTGTGGTTTGGAGCAAAAATGGCAAATGCGTCGGGAGCATTGTTCCCCCCGATACACAACCGATTGGAAGGAGCTGCCTATTGTACGGGCCCAATAGAAATCTCGGATGCTGATCATCCAAAAAACAATCGCCGCTTTTTTTACCATACCCGGAATTTTCCTGATGATCGGATCGTGTTCTCTTCTGATCTTCCGGAAAAAGCTCCCCCGTTCTTTTCTATGGACAGGATGGATCCTTCTTTCCATCTGTTATCTTATCTGTACAGATTTTGGCATTCGGTGGATTGTGTATCCTTTGGAAGACCTTCACTCACCAGTTTCAATGGATCAGATGGAACCCGAATCAGGCGTGATCGTCATTCTCGGAGGCGGGGTACTCCGGGGAGTCCCTTCCATTGATCCTTCCCAACCTGGTGAAGCAATCGGTGTTGTCACCTTACAGAGGCTACTGGGGGGGTTCCAATTGTATCGGATCACAGAAATGGATATTTATCTATCAGGAGGGACGTTGGAGACAGAAAGCGGAAGAGCTGAATCCAGTGTGATGGAGGAAATCCTCATAGAATGGGGTGTTCCACGGAAAAAAATCATTACGGAACCCGAATCACGAACGACGATGGAAAATGCTTTGTTTGTGATGGAAACCCTTCCCGAATCTGTTGAACACATTCATCTGGTTACTTCGGCGACCCATATGGCACGATCGGTGATGAGCTATCAAAAAGCGGCTCAGTTAATCAATCGATCTATAACGATCATTCCGGTACCCTCGGGATACGCGATGGATCGCGGGCCGCTCTTTTGGTACCACTTCCTTCCCAGCATAGGAAGCTTGAACGCGCTTGCTAGCGCCTTCCACGAGTATATCGGCATCCTCTTTTATTCGTTCCGCTAAACCCACGACCATTACCTCATCAAGCCAACAAACCTTCTAGGCCAAATAGCAACACTCGGAATTCTATCTCAAAACTCTTTCCAAGGAATTCATGGTATAATTTCGAGGAAGGAGGTGCGGGATGTTTCCGCTAAAAGACACCATTCCGAGTTCGCGAAAACCCATCATGACCTTTTCGTTGATCGCCGCAAATATAGCGGTCTTCATATATCAAATCATCCTCAGTCGACAAACGGTCGTTGTCGGAAGAGAAATGTGGAGCGCGATGGATGTATTTGTCTACCAATTCGCGATGATTCCTGCCCGATTTACGGATGGAGCATTCTCTTCATCTGTGATTCAAAGCTTGGGTTGGGCTCCTTTCCCTCTGTTTACGTTGGGAACTTCTGTTTTCATGCATGGGAGTTGGATGCATATTCTGAGCAATATGTGGGCTTTATGGATTTTCGGAGATAATGTAGAAGATGAGATGGGTCCTTGGAAGTTTTTGATCTTTTATCTCCTGTGCGGGATAGCCGCCAATATTATCCAATTTGCTTCCAGCCCTTTTTCTAAAATCCCGGTTCTTGGCGCTTCAGGATCGATTGCCGGCGTCATGGGAGCCTACTTGGTTCTATTCCCGCGTTCCCGGATCATTACCCTCTTTATACTCTTCATCTTCCCCTATTTTCTCGCGATTCCAGCGCCTTTATATTTGGGTTTTTGGTTTGCCCTTCAATTCTTGGGGGGAGCCACATCTGTTCTTGCGCGAGGCATGCAGGGCGGAGTAGCCTATTGGGCCCATATCGGAGGCTTTCTGTTTGGGTTGCTCTCCTTTCAGGGCTTTATTCGGCGATTTCGATATTATTCATGAAAAAGAGAACACAGAAAGGAAGGGATGGATCATGTCCAAGGTCTTTCGAAAAGAGATGATCGAATCAGATATCCGGAAAATCATGTCAGACGCTTTGAGGGAGCTGAAAAACGAAAGCTTTCCGAAAGAGTTGCTCAGTTTTACGAGGGTCAACCTTTCCAAAGACAAACGATATGCGGATATCTATGTTAGTATTCTCCCGCCCGCGGAGGGAGAGGAAACGCGCGAATCTCTGTTTGACAAGCTAGAAAAGTATAAAGGGTACTTTCGAAAGTTCATCGCGCAAAATACTCGGATGTATACAGTCCCTGAACTCAGGATGATTCTCGACAAAGGAATCGAACAAAGCGTTCGAATGCAAAAACTGCTGGATTCATTGAACTCTTCCGATCCTATTGATCAGGAATCTTGAATGGATCGGGAACAGATGGATGGGATCCTACCAATCGTAAAACCCAGAGGCCCGACCTCCCACGATATTGTTCAACAAGCGCGGAAAGTATTGGCGCAAAGGAAAATCGGACATTCGGGAACTCTGGATCCTTTTGCGGAAGGGGTTCTTCTGCTTGGAATTGGAAAGGGCACTAGGATTCTGGAATACCTGACCGGACAACCGAAAACATACCGAATGGTTTTTCAGCTGGGCTGGGTAACAGATACCTACGACAATACCGGTACAACGGTCGAAGTGAATGAGCCATTCGTTACCAACGAGCAAATTCGCTCCGTTTCAGAATCCTTTGTTGGTGAGTACCTACAGGTGCCCCCCATGTACAGCGCCCGAAAAGTCCAAGGGGTAAAACTCTACGATTTGGCCCGTCAAGGGAAGATCATCCACATGCCCCCAAGGAAAGTAACGGTTTATGCCCTAGAAGTTCAGTCGATCGATGGAACCCAAGTAACAATCAAAGCCCGAGTATCATCAGGAACTTATATGCGATCTTTGGCAATGGATATCGGATTTCGTTTGGGATGCGGGGCTACTGCTTTATCCTTGATCCGAACCGAAAATGCGGGGTTTGGAATCGATCAGTGTGTCCGATGGTGCGCCCCGGATTCCCCGATCGATTTTTTGCGAAAAATGGCTGAAGACCGTATTGTTTCACTGAACCAAGCACTTTCTTTTTTACCCAGCATCTCCATCTACGAAAAAGATCATACCCGTGTCAGAAATGGGATGCATATCTTTTCGGAAATGGTAGCAAGCCTTGATGGCACCTTTGAAAAGGACCAACCGATCCGAATCATGAGCCATAATGATGAACTCATCGCGATCGCTTCGAGCGAACGCGTCTCCGGATTCATTCGAACACTTCAATCGAATGATCGCAACGAACGGGTTGCGAAATTGGTCAAGGTGTTCTCGTAACTTCATTATGATTGTCACCATCGGGATCTTTGACGGACTCCATTTGGGACACCAATTTCTTTTGAGAAAGGCGCAAGCCCTCGCTCAACATAAAGGAACATCAACGCTGATGCTCACCTTTTCGTATCCTGTGGAGTTCTTTTCTTCGTCGACAAATTTCGAAGGATTGATTACAACCACCCAGATCAAGAAAGAACAAGCGTTAGCATTGGGTATTGACCGAGTTGAGTTTCTGGATTTCCTTTCCATCCGTACCCTTTCTCCAGTCATATTTTTAAACCAAATAACCGATCAGTATCCAGTCCGGGGGTTCGTTGTGGGACACGATTTCCGTTTTGGAAAAAACCGAAAAGGGAAGTACTCCTTTCTTAAGCGGTACGCCCAAAAAAAGGGGATCGTTGCTTACCAAGTTTCCCCCCTTTTTAAGTCAGGCCATTTGGTCAGTTCGACCCTCATTCGGAGATGGATCATCCAAGGAGAGATTCAGAAGGCAAACCGATTTTTATTCCGTCCATTGCAATATGAAGCCTTTCCGACCAAGAAATCAAATACAAGCAACACCTATGAGCTGTCATGGGATCGAAAAGAACGAATTGCGTTCCCCCCCACCGGCATATACTCAATATCCACACCCATAAATGGATGGGGTATATGGAAACATGAAGCGAAGAAGTCGCGTTTTGATGACGAGATTGTTTTTTTTGGATCGAGTGTCGTTCTCTCACAAAACCCCATTTCCTTTTGTGTGCATAAAGAACTGACACACAGATGAATCAGCCGATCGGAGGTAATGAGTGTGCGGTTGACATTCCGTGTTTTTCTGATTGTATTGATCCTGCTTTTGGGATTGGCATCCACCTTTTTCTTTCTTCGAAGCCGGATGGACCTATTGGTATCCTTTCAACTCCCTCATACTGTTGACGATGATGCAGTGTTCCAATTTCAAATCTATACCCAAGACCTTTCTTATAATTATGAAATTGGAAAGAAAAACAATCAGATCTTGATTCCAGGCATGAAATATGGACTTTACACCATCTCTCTGACTCATCAAGGGATGAACATCCTTCGTTCTTCCCATAACTTTCAACCCTCTTTTGGATTTCTCCGAGAGGAAACATCTCTTCCTATCCTGGTTCCGGAGCTTTCCCGAATCACCCACATTCATTACCAGTTGAACGATCCTTGGATCCAAATCCGCTGGCAGGTACAAAACCAATTGGAACTCAAGCCCTTTCAATATCGGGTTCAGGTGGGTCACCAACAATGGATGGTATCTGCGAATTTCTTGGAAGTAGATGCAAGAGGGCTTCTTGAAGGGTGGGATCAAGGAATACCCATCCGGATTGAACCAATCAATCGACTGGCACAAAGATTGGGTCAATGGGAAGAAACGATTCCATTAAGCCTCGAAGTGCTTCGAATGGATTTTCCGCCACAATTTGACCCATTTGAAATGCATGTCGAAGTTTTCGATCAACGCTTTCAGCTAGATCCGTATCTAAAAACGATTCACTTTCCTTTGTTGGATACTGCCACTGAAGTACCAATTCGTATTGTGTACTACGACGAGCCCATTTTGGATTGGGTACTGACCCATGACGATTTTGCTCAACCCCTCATTATTCCTGAAATACCCTTTGCGACTGTCACTGAAGCCTATATGACCTCAGAGGGATTGCTTCTATCTCTTGATCGAGAAAGCGATTTCCTTTCCAACTACTTCGACTCATACCTAATCGAATGGCTTGATCAAGAAGCGACTACTACAAAACAAATCATCATTCCAAGCGATGCAAACCAATATCAGCTCCTCATCACCCCACAATATGGCTTAGGTGTCACATCCAAAACAACGGTATATGAAAAGTATGCACCCCCCAAGATCCTCTTAGGCACTCTAGGGCAAACGGAGGATGAGAACGCCCGAATCCATGTTGCTTCGATATCCCAGTATTCAATAATCACTCGGTATCGAATCAATCGAGGCGACTGGATCGACATCGGAGAAAACGAATCGCGATCGATCATAACCCTTCCATACCGAAGCGCCGATGTATTGCGGTTTGATGTAGAAGTACAAGATCAAATCGGGCAGATGGCACTATCAGGAAAATGGATTGATCCAAAAATACCCTGTTCCACTGAGTTTTCTGCAGTCCGCTTGACGGATGAAATGCTGTTTGTCGATTGGTTGGATATGCCTGAAGTGTATGACTCCGTGCACCTCGTTCTTTCGGATGGTTCCAGAATTCATTCTTTCCCCGTCTCAGAAGGCCCGTTTCAAATCGATTTAAACACAATCTCCCTCCAAGGACCTTTCCGAGTGATCCTTAGAGGCCTTCTTGAAGAAAAAGAGTTTACCATGGCTGTGCGGGAGAATGTGCAGAGGTGAAGGGCCAAACTGGATTCATTCAAAAAAATGGTATAATTCAGAGCAAATTCATCCCGCCATTGAGGTGAAATAATGAGATTCTCGCAGTTATATGCTCCAACGATCAAAGAAACTCCTTCCGATGCTGATGTAGTCAGTTACCAATACTTAATCCGAGGGGGATTCATCCGTAAGGTTGCATCCGGTATCTACACATACCTTCCGTTAGGCCAGCGGGTTCTGTTGAAGATCACGCAGCTGGTACGAGAAGAAATGGACCAATGCGGGGCTCAAGAGCTCCTGCTTCCCATCGCCCAACCCGCTGAGATATGGAAACAATCCGGTCGATGGGATGATTATGGTCCCGAGA
>Ga0334887_1001561_pt1 | contig 29147 bp, 26 predicted proteins | sample GraSluR1_MG_10_FD_207217 | JGI IMG/M metagenome (GOLD analysis project Ga0334887, IMG submission 207217) | Sludge microbial communities from methane-producing bioreactor in Wageningen University, Netherlands - Granular Sludge_18_07-R1 | ecosystem: Engineered > Bioreactor > Anaerobic >...
GATCGTCCCGCACTGATTGTCCCGTCCCGTTCGGAGCATCCCGCACGGAACACCCGCCGACATTTACGCCAATCAACACCGGAGCAACCTTCGCCATGGCCGAACACCCGCAAACCCACCCCGCGCTCCCCAAACCGGGCGCGTACCCCCGCGGGCCGGAACGTTCATCCGGCGCCCAATTCCGCCACAAGCTGTCGTCGAACGAGAACCCGCTTGGCGCATCACCCGTCGCCGTCGCCGCCATCCAGGCTGCGGCCGAAGGGCTGTGGGAATATCCGCCCTTCCTCGACGACGAACTGCGCAGCGCCCTCGCCGCACACCACGGACGCGGGCTGACGCCGGACAATTTCGTCACCGGCAACAGCGGCTGCGACGTGCTGAACCTGATCGCCCACGCCTTTCTCGCCCCCGGCGACGAAGCCGTGATCTGCCGCCCCACCTTCCCCATCTACGAGACGACGGCGCGCGCCGCCGGCGCAACCATCGTCCCTGTAGACCTGCCCGCAGACACCTTCCGCTATGACGTCGACGCCCTGCTCGCCGCGGTGACGCCCGCTACGCGGCTGCTCTACCTGTGCAGCCCCAATAACCCGACCGGCATCCTGCTCTCGGCGCAGCAGTGGTCCGCCATCCTCGCCGGCCTGCCCGAACGCGTGATCGTCGTGTTCGACGAGGTCTACTGCCACTTCATTACCGAAGCGGACCGGCCCGACCCGCTGGCGGACGTGGCGGACGGGGCCAATGTGCTGGTCGTACACAGCTTCTCGAAGGCGTATGGCTTGGCGGGGCTGCGTCTGGGCTACGCCGCGGGCAAGCCGGAGTTGGTCGCGCAGACGGCGGCGCTGCGCCTGCCCTTCCACCTCAACGCGCTCTGCTTCGCCGCCGGGCTGGCTGCGCTGAAGGACGATACGCATGTGGCGCGCACGGTCGAGGTGACGCTCGCCGGCCGCGACTGGCTGTACGGACAACTGCGCGAGCTGGGGTTGGAGGCGTGGCCCAGCCAGGCCAACTTCGTGCTCTTCCGCTGCCCGGCATCCGCGCCGGCGGCCGCATGGGCGGAAAAGCTGCAAGGCCACGGCATCCTCGTGCGCCCAGCCTTCGGCCTGCCCGACTGCCTGCGCGTCAGCGTCGGCCTGCCCGAAGCTAACCAGGCGTTCATGGACGCACTGGGGGCGCTGCTGGAATAGGCTAAAGGTCCACGGTCGAGGCACAAAAGAATCCCGGATCGCAACGCCGCCCTGTTGGCTCGCACGGTTCAAATCAATGAGGCCGCTGGCTATCGCGACGCGGCCTCATTGATTTCTTGTTGTCATAAGGCGTCACCCAGGGCACAGGGTTCTACCTCGCCTGGTACACAGCCACCTCGGCGGCGATGCGCTCGCCAAACTCATCCTCGGCTGTGTCCAGGTCATAGTTCATCTACAAACCCAGCCAGAACTGGGGCGACGTATTGAAGTAACGCGCCGGTCGCCGCCTCCCCTTTACTCCTCCCCGCCCGTCTGCCGGCTAGCGAGGGCCTTCGCCCCCAGCGCCGCCAGCGAGATCACCAGCGCCACCGCCGACATGATCAGCAGGAAGAGCGCCGAGTCCCAGCCGAGCGAGTATCCTTGCGCCAGCGGCAGAATCCCCGTGTTGGCGAGAACTGTCACCAGGATGATCGAGGCGGCGATGGCGATCACCACCGTGAGCACGGAGCGGACCTTCGTCCGCTGCGACGCGGGCGGGAAGTAGGCGTTGCCGGCGATGATGCGCAGCAGGTAGATCCACAGACAGAGCATAAGGATCGCCATCACGCTCGCCGGGTATTCGATCCAGCGCACGCCGAAGCCGTACAGCCCCGCGTTCAACATCAGCAAGTACGCCAGCAGGATGAAGCACTGGTTGCCTACCTTGTCCCGATAGGCCCGCTGCATCTCGTCTAGGCCGCGTCTATCCTGTTGCATTTTCGTCCTCCCAAAAGAGCTGGTCCAAGCTTTTATCTAGCACCTTACAGATGGCGATGCAGAGCTTGATCGAGGGGTTATAGTCCCCGTTCTCGATGGCGTTGATCGTCTGGCGCGTCACGCCCACCGCCTCCGCTACATCCTTTTGCGACATATCTTTTGCCGCCCGCGCCGCTTTCAGCCTCAGATTCTTTGCCATTGCGTCTCCTTGCGTATCTCACGGCTCATGTTTTGAGCATAGCACGGACACGACATACTGTCAACTATATCCGACATATTATCGGATATTTCTTCTTTTTAGTAAGCTGATTCGGACATTCAGCCCGGATGAAGATAGGGGCTTTCTCCTTTCTTGCAAACGGCTGCCATGCGCGTAAACGACAGGGCCAGAGTTTGTTTGGAAGCGCAACAAAATGCGCCGCGACACTCCGCGCCGCACGGCATTTCTATGCCGCCTCGCCGCCATGCGCTGTCCGGACGGACGCCCCGTCGTGCCCGCACCGGCCCGACGCGCCGATTTGTTTGGCGTCCCAACAAAAGGCGCGCGGCCCAACCCGCTCTTTCGCCGCCCGCATCAGGCGCGGTAAGATAAGCATCATCCGTGCGCCCTACAGCCAAACGCCACAGGCGGAAAGGCGGAATGCCCATGAACGAGCCACGCCAACCAAACGCGCTGCGCCTCACGCCCCCCATCCTGCGCACCGCGCTCCTTTTTACCGCCAGCCTGATCTGGCTCGGCTTTGGCGGCTATCTGTTTGCCGAAACCCGCAGCATCTTGCCGGGAATTCTAGCGCTATTGGGTTTGACCAGCGCCGTCATCTACGGGCTGGCGCTCATACCCGGCGGCAGCTACCTGGAAGCCGGGCCGGACGGGCTGGCGATCGGCGCCTCGTTTCGCAAGCGCTCGCTCGCCTGGGCCGATGTGGAGGAGTTCTCTGTGCGGCAGCTTGGCCGCAAGAAAAAGCTGGTGCGCTACCGGCTAGTCCCCCGCGCCGGAGAGACGCGCAGCCGCGAAGAGTTGTTGCCGGACACCTATGGGCTGGAGGCAGAGGACTTGGCGAACCAGCTCAACGACTTGCGCCGCTTCTACACGGCAAGCGATCAGATGCCGGCGCCTTGAACACGAGCGCGCCCAACCGCTCACCCCTGCGGGGCGATTTTGTTGGGCGCCCCAACGAAACGCCGCCGTCATACATGCTGCCTTATCGTCGTCGATTTGCGACGCTCCATTTGTTTGGGAACCAATCAAATTAACGGGTACTCCAGCCGGACGGCTGCGTATTGTCCGGTTGGAGTACCCGTATCGATAACGCCACGAAAAGCTACTACTCTAGCGCGATCTTCAAGACATAAGCATGCTCACAGGGCGGCTGCGCCGGCAATGTTACGTGCAACCCGTCCGCCTCACGCCGGTAGGGCAGCGCCCCTGGCGCCCCCAACATCTCGACTGCGGTCACGCGCTCCGGGCAGAGCGCCGCTCCCTGCGCCAGCGAGGCAATAACCGCTTCCTCGCCCGGCCAGGCCAGTGCGATGGCGTAGAGCGTGTGACTCTTGGCAGTGAAGCGGAAGTCCCGCCCGGTGAATGGGTTGCGCTCGGTGTCGGTGAACGAGCCTTCAGGCACAAGCGTCGGGCCTTCGCCGAAGGTGCGCCAGGGCCGCGTCGCGTAGATCGCCTCGCCGTTGATCGCCAGCCAGCGCCCGATGGCGAGCAGTATCTCCTGCTCCGGCTCCGGGATTACGCCGTCGGGCCGGGGGCCGACGTTGAGCAGAAGGACGCCATTCTTGCTCACCACGTCGACCAGGTCCTGGATTAGGTCGCCCGGCGCCTTGTACTGCTGGTCGTGCACATAGCCCCACGAGTTCTTCGACACGGACGTGTCATTTTGCCAGAGGAAGCGCGCTGCGCCGCTGAGCTGGCCGCGCTCGATGTCGTAGACCGCCGCCCCCGGCGGAAAGGCTTCGTTCTTGAAGTTGATCGCCGTGCCCGCCCCCCACTCGACGCCGCGGTTGTAATAGTGCGCGGCGAACTTCTGCAGATACGGCGCGAAGACGATCTGCTCGATCCACCAGTCGAACCACACGAGCTGCGGCCGGTATTTATCGACCAGCTCGACGAGGCGCGCCAGCCAGTCGTCCAGGAAGCGGGCGTCGGGCCGGGGCTGCCAATCCAGACTGCGCCATTCGGGCGCGCGGTGCTGCGGGCCGGGCATGGCGGGACCGTAGAAGTCGCGGTAACGCGGGTCCTGTACGTCTGACGGAAAGGTCATGCCGCCGTTCATAAACCACCAATGCTCGGCGCGGTGACTAGAGACGCCGAAGACCATCCCCTCCTGGCGAACGGCGTCGGCCAGCTCGCCGATAAGGTCGCGGCGCGGCCCCATCTTGGCCGCACACCACTCGGAGAGCGCGGTGTCGTACATGGCATAGCCGTCGTGATGTTCGGCCACAGGCACGACGTAGCGCGCACCCGCCGCCTTGAAGAGCTTGGCCCATGCCACAGGGTCATAGCGCTCGGCCTTGAACTGCGGGATGAAGTCCTTGTAGCCGAACTCGGTATGGAGGCCATACGTTTCCAGGTGATGCTGGTACTCGCGGCTTCCCGGCAGATACATATTGCGCGGATACCATTCGTTGCCGAAGGCGGGCACGGCATAGACGCCCCAATGGATGAAGATGCCGAACTTGGCGTCTTGATACCAGTCGGGCACGCGATACTGCATGAGCGATTCCCAAGTAGGCAGAAACGGTCCTTGTGCGATGGTCACGGAAAACTCTCCTCTACATGAACAAGCCAATGAAAGTAAACGAACAAGTGCGTTGGGCAACGTGCGCGACGATCAGTACGAGCGAGGCAGACGCCGCCTTTCAGTCAAACGACAGACGCGAGCCGCACAGATTTTGAGGGGACATCCACATTTATTGTATCATGGCCGCGTTGACCCTGTTGGTTGCGCCCCTAACGTTCGCCCGCTCTGCACCTGACGCGACACGCAGGCTTTCGCAATTCCGGCCCAGACGCCGCAGAGGCGTCCTTGGCCGGGTGTTGAGCAACCCGCAATCGGACCTCCGCACATCCATCAGAAGGCGAGGGAAACGACAGGTATGCAATACCGTGTGTATGACCCGGAAAAAGACGTTGCAGCCGCCCATCGCATTTGGCGCGAGACGGGCTGGCTAGCAAGCGAGGAGCAAGAACGCGGTCAGGAACTCGTACTGCGCAGCGGGCGCACCCTGGTAGCCGACATCGATGGCGAGGCCGAATGCCTGACGCTCACCGTGCCGGGTGCAATGCGCTATCTCGACGCCGAAGTCCCCTTCGCCGCAGTGATGGCGGTGACGACCAGCCGCGTGGCGCGCAAACAGGGCATCGCCGGCCGGCTGACCGCCCAGGCCATCGCCCTCGATGTCGCCGACGGCGCGGCCGTCAGCGCGCTGGGCATCTTTGAGCAGGGCTTCTACAACCGGCTGGGTTTCGGCAACGGCAGCTACGAGCACTGGATTCGCTTCGACCCCGCCACGCTGCAGGTCTCCAGTCCGGCGCGCTCGCCCAAACGGCTGACCAGCGAGCACGCCCGCCAGATGTTCGACGCGCTGCAACGCCGCATCCGCGGTCACGGCGCCATCAACCTGCACTCGCCAAGCTATCTGGAATCCGAGTTGCTCTGGGATAAAAGCGACTTCGGTCTCGGTTATTTCGACGGCGAGGACGGCGCGCTCAGCCATTTCATATGGTTCAACGCCAAAGGCGAACATGGCCCCTACCGCGTCAACTACATAGCCTACGGCAATCGCGCGCAGTTCTTGGAGTTGATGGGCGTCATTAAGAGCTTCGGCGACCAGGTGCGCATGTTGCGCATGCGCGAGCCCGCCCACATCCAATTGCAAGACCTGCTGCACCACCCGTTCCGCAGCCGCATCGTCAGCCAGAAATCGGATTTTGCTACGGGCAACGACGCGACGGCCTACTGGCAGGTGCGCATCTGCGATTTGCAGACCTGTCTGGCGGCTACACACCTGCCGAACGCGCCGCTGCGCTTCAACCTCGTCCTCAGCGACCCGATCACGCACTATCTCGACGCCGATGCTCCCTGGCAAGGCGTCGCCGGCGAGTACGTGATCACACTGGGGCCGGAGTCCGCCGCGCAGCCGGGGTCGAATGCAGGGCTGCCCACGCTGACCGCTTCAGCCGGCGCGTTTACTCGGCTGTGGCTGGGCGTGCGCCCGGCTAGCGGCCTAGCCATCACCGACAATCTGCGCGGCCCGGACGATCTGCTGGCCGCGCTCGATCGCACGCTGCGCCTGCCCGCCCCGCATCTGGAGTGGGACATCTAGGCATACAGCCCCCAAACACAAAGCGATCTGCACAGGGGGTGTGCACGCCCCCTGCGCAGATCGCTTTATTTAATGGCTAGCTTCTCACTGTTCTCGGTCTTGAGCCCGCTTGGCCCCGGTGTAGAGCAGGTGAAAGCCCCCCATCTGCACCACGTGATAGAGGTCGTTGTAGTTGAAATGCTTATGCAGCGTCAGTCCGCTCTGCTGGATGCCCGCGGCCAGGAACGACACGAGCACCCCGCCCGTCAACCGGGGCGCCGCCGGGCTGTATCGCCACTGGCGCACTTGCAGCGCCAGCAGGATGACCATCGACGCGGCGTAGTCGACGATGATGTAGAGAAAGTCGCCCAACCGCCAGGTAGCAACGCCGGCGATCACGAACTTGACCGCGGCAAAGGTCAACAACGCCCCGCGATACGGCCGTCGCAGCGCGGCGAAGGCGCCCGCCGCCAGCATGGCTGCGCTGGCAGCGCTGGTCGCCAGCCCCACGATCTTCCACAACCCGCCGCGCAGCCTGGGCGTGCGCTCCTCGGTCAAGGCGTGGACTATAGCCCCGGACAGCGCGGCGATCCCCGCGGCGACAAAGGCCATCACCCACAGCCGCCCGGACTTGTGCGCCCAGGCCGGGCCTTTGCGCAGCCGCGCCGCATAGGAGAAAGTCTGTGCGGCCAGCAGCAGGTCGGTCAACGTCGTCGCCGGCTCGGCCGGGACGAGGCTGCTTGGTAAGGACAAGAATAGCCGGCGGGTCATATGCTTCTCCGCTGCGAATATAGCGCCGACGAAAAGCTCACCAGAAGTGCGAATTGCGTCCGATTCTGCGTGCCGGCAAACCTGCCGGCGGCAGGCGAGGACCGCCCAAACCGCCGTCCGCATCTTTCCCTAATCATGCCCCAAGCCCCAACGCGTCGACAAACCCGCGATCGGCGTCCGCTATACCTGACGCCGCCCAGCGGGCTCACCCCGGATACGGTCCAGACGGCTGCGCACAGCCGCACGGAAGCTGCGGCGCGGTTCCGCCGGGGCTGCGCCGCGCAGGGCGATATAACGTTCCAGCCATCCCTCGTATAGCCCATGCGCCTGTCGCTCAGGGTCGGGCAGCCGGCGCAGTTCCTCCTCCAGCCACACATTGCAAGCCAGGGGCGGCGCGCCCGCATCCGTGTGTTGCGGGGCAGCCAGCACCTCTGCGGAGCCGACGGAAAAGCGTTCGTGCAGATCGTCTGCTAATTCATCTACCGTCAGGGGAAAGGCCGCGCTACAGCGCAACTCAACTTCAGAGGATGCCGCGCTCGCTCGCCATACAGCCGCCGCCAGGACCATCTCGCCGGCGGCGAACAAGCCATAGCGCAGCGACTCGGCGGCTGGCGCCTCGTCGCGCCCGTCAGGCTCAAGCGGAACCAGCCGGTAGGCGCGCCTGCTCATTCTGGCGGCGGCATGCGCAGTACCATCCAGCCAGGCAAGAATGGCTTCGGGAGCGGCATGCAGGCGGATGCGGGCGAATTCTTTAGTGATCATGATACGCAAGGGGAAACGGGCTGGGCAGGGAAGAGCGCGGTACAGACGTCGTGCACCCCAGGGCGCACAGGTTCTCCTGCCCCAAAATAGCACATATGTTCTAATTCATCAAGAGGGAGAAATTCGCGCACAGCCTAAATCGACGCCTACAGTCGTTTTCGCGGTAAAATGAAGGGTATGAAGCCGCCCAACGATGTACAAGATCTGCTCGATTTTCTCGTCGCCGGCATTCGCCGCAGCCTGGGCGACAACCTTTGCGGCGTCTATCTGCGCGGATCGCTGGCGTTGGGGGATTTCGTCCCGGCGACGAGCGACGTAGATGTGTTGGCGGCGACCGAGCGGCCCGTCAGCGAAGCTGAGTACGCGCGACTCGCCGCATTGCATGTAGCGGTCGACGCACTGCCCAACCCCTACGCCACCCGTTTGGAGATCGTCTACATCGACCGCGCGGCGCTGCGGCGCTTCCGGCCCGGTCTGCGCCACCCAACTCTGGGCCAGGGCGAGACATTGACCTGGAGCGAGCACTACGCCAACTGGATACTGGAGCGCTGGGCTGTGCGCGAATACGGCATCACCCTCCTTGGCCCGGACCCACGCACGCTGATCGACCCCGTATCGCATAGTGAACTGGTCGCCGCGGTGCGCGATCGCCTGGGCGACTGGGCGGAGTGGGCGCGCCAGGAGGATGACCCCGACTGGCTGCTGCCCAGGCGGCACAAGGCTTACGTGGTGGAGACCATGTGCCGCGCCGTCTATGCGCTTGCCTGCGGTGCGCTGGTCAGCAAACCCGCCGCGGTGACCTGGGCGCTGCGCACGCTGCCGGAGCCGTGGCGGTCCACGGTTGCACGTTCACAGACATGGCGCGAAGACGATACGGTCGATCTTTCCATCGTGCCGGAGGTGAGGCGTCTCGTGCTGTGGGCGGCGGCCTACACCCCTGACGATACACTAGGCTAGGTTCCCATAGTCATCTTCCGGGGGAGGTATAAGCCCACTCTGAGGCTAGCGAGGAGGGTGTGCGCAGCCCCCCTGCACAGGGACTCTAAGGATCGCCCCATTTCATCGCAATCATTGACCACCTAGAAGGAGTTGTAGCCATGAAGTCTATCGGCTTGCTCGGCGGCATGAGCTGGGAGAGCACGGAACTCTACTACCGCTTGATCAACCAGGGCATCAAGGCAAGGTTGGGCGGCCTGCACTCCGCGCACATCGCGCTGGTGAGCGTGGACTTCCAGGAGATCGAGGAGCTGCAACGCACTGGAGACTGGGATCAGGCCGGCGCTATGCTGGCCCATGCCGCCCGTCAGGTGCAAGCTGCGGGAGCGGACTTTCTCCTGCTCTGCACCAACACCATGCACAAGGTCGCCCCTCAGATCGAAGCGGCCATCGACATCCCCTTCCTCCACCTAGCCGACGCCACAGCGCAGCGCATCCGCGCCGAAGGCCTGCATACGGTCGGGCTGCTGGGGACCGCGTTCACGATGGAGCAGGACTTCTACCGGGGAAGGCTGGCGCATTACGGACTGGAGGTTCTGGTCCCGCCGGCGGAGGATCGGCGAATAGTTCACCGCGTCATCTACGAAGAACTGGTGCTGGGCGAGGTCAAGCCGGCGTCACGCGCCGAATACCTGCGCATCATCAACGACCTGACCGCGCGCGGCGCGCAGGGCGTCATCGAAGGCTGCACCGAGATCGGCATGCTCGTGCAGCAGGAGCACACGGCCACGCCCCTCTTCGACACGACCGCCATCCACGCCCAGGCTGCGGTGGATAAGGCGCTCGCCTAGCGCCTACCCTGCGCAGGGGGCCTACACTCCCCCATCTACAGGGGCTAATCGAATCGCCCGTTGTGGCGCGTACGATGACACGCGGACAATACAAGCGGACAAATGACGCATGCCGGATCTGACCGTCCGTATCCGTCAACGGTCGCTGGCAGTTCCGCCGAGGGAGTGTATACTGGCAGATAGACAGGACGGATCTCCGGTAGGGTAGGGACACTTGTCCGCGACGGTCGCAGTGTACACTGCGACCGTCGCCGCGTCTGCGCTATTCACCCGCCTTGCCCATTTGCTCTCTTGCCTGTTAGGATGACGCTTGCGCATCCGCCCGCGCAGTACTGCTTCATCAAGTCATGCCTGCCATCCCTCACCAATGCCGATGACGCACGAGACAACCGACAAAGACCGCGACGGCCTACCCAATACTTCTCTGCGAGAGATAGCCTGGTTGTTTCTAAAACTGGGCAGCATCGGCTTCGGCGGGCCGGCGGCGAATACAGCTCTGATGGAACAAGAGGTGGTGACCAAGCGCCGCTGGCTGACCCATGAGCACTTTCTCGATCTACTGGCTGCCGCCAATCTGATCCCCGGAGCCAATATCGTCGAGATGGCCGTACACGTCGGCTATGTGCGCGGCGGCTGGCGCGGCCTCATCGTCGCCGGCATCGCCTTTATCACGCCGGCCTTCCTGATCAGCCTGGGCCTAAGTTGGCTCTATGTGCGCTACGGAGCGCTGCCGCAGGGAGAGGCCCTGCTATACGGCATCGGCCCTGCCGTCCTGGCCGTCGTTTGGATTGCCTGTTATCGCCTGGGGCGGGCCGCGCTGCGCGATCGGCTGACCGTTATCATCGGCCTAGCCGCCTTGATTGCCGCGTTGGCGGGCGTCAATGCGGTCGTTGTACTGTTGGCAGCCGGCGCGGCCGGCATCCTGGTCTACGCGCCGCCTCGCCGGTTGCGCCCCCTCTTTGCCCTGGCGCCGCTCGGCCAGTCATTTCCCTTAACGGCAGTCCCTCTCGCCGGATGGATGGACGAACGGCTGGTGCAACTGGGGCTTTTCTTCCTCAAAGTGGGTGCGCTGCTCTTCGGCAGCGGCATGGTGCTCTTCGCCTTCATCCAAGAGGATGTTGTCGAGGGTTACGGCTGGCTGACCCAACAACAACTGGTAGACGCCATCGCCGTCGGCCAAATGACGCCCGGCCCGGTGCTCTCCTCCGCCACCTTCATCGGCTATCTGGTTGCCGGCGCGCCCGGTGCGCTAATCGCCACCTTCGCCGTCTTTCTTCCCTCGTTTCTGATCACTGCCTTCATCGGGCCGTGGATTCCGCGCCTGCGTCGTTCGCCCGTGCTGCGCGCCTTCCTGCGCGGCGTCAACGCCGCCGTCGTCGCCCTGATCGTGGCCGTGAGCGTAAGCCTGCTGCGCACCGCCGTCGTAGATGTCTGGACAGCAGCCCTGCTGGCGGCGGCGCTGGCGGCGATGCTGCGCTTCCGCATCGAAATCCTCTGGCTGGTAGGCGGCGGCGCCGCCTTCGGCCTGCTCCATTTTCTGATCACATCCGCCTGATCGAAGTCGCGGCCTAGCGCGCCTCCGGCTGCAGATGCCGCGCCAGAAACTCCTGCGTCAGCCGCGGCGCCGCCGGGTCGCTAAAATGGCCGTGCCCGCCGCCCGCGACCGTGTAAAACGTCACCGGTACGCCCGCCGCGCGCAGCGCCGCATCCAGCAACACGCTCTGATGATGCGGCACGAGCGGGTCCGCGTCCCCGTGGACGATCAGGAAGGGCGGTGCGTCTGCCGACACATACGTAACCGGGTTGGCGCGGGCAACCTTGTCCGGATTCTCCTGGATGGAGCCGCCGATCAGCAGCGATTCGGGCGAATCAGCCGGGTCGTGAAGCATGCCGTCCGGCGTGCGGTGCGCGTCCATCTGTAGGAAATCGGTCGGTCCGTAATAGTCGACCACGGCCTGCACGCGACTCGACACGTCCAAATTTTCGCCCGTCTCGAACTCATCCACATCGCCCGTCACGCCGAGCATGGCGGCTAGGTGCCCGCCGGCGGAAGGGCCCCAGGCGGCGAAGCGCTGCGGGTCCAGGCCGAACTCCTGTGCGTGGGCGCGCAGCCAGCGCACCGCAGCCTTACAGTCCTCGATCTGGGCGGGGAAGAGCGCGTGTTGGCTGAGCCAGTAATTGATCGAGGCCAGCGCATACCCCTGTGCCAAATACTCCAGCGGGAGCGGGTCCCTCTTATCGCCGATCTTGAACGCGCCGCCGTGAACCCAGACGATGAGCGGCAGGTTGCGGCCCTCCGGCGGCAGGTAGAGGTCGAGCTTCTGGCGCGCGTGCCCGCCGCTCACGTAGGGCAGATCGCGCCGCACGGTTGTTCCTTCCGGCATACGGGAAGGTGCGGAGTTAGAAGGCGTCATACGAACTAGGCCTTTCGTTGCATTCGGTGGAAAAATAGATGTTGCATGCTAGTCTTCGAGGAAGGTATAGACAGACAGCGGGAACCGCACATCAATCCAGGAGCCAAACACGATGGACATGCCGGAGTACCCGGATTATGCCGAACGAAATCGGGAAGCTTGGAACGAGGCGGCGCCGATCCACCGGCAACACTGGAAGATAGACCTGCGCCAAGCCGTACAGTCCGACTCGTTCTCGGTCCTCAGCGATATCGAACGGGAAGTCTTCGCCCAACTCTCGGTCCAGGACAAGACCGTCGCCCAGTTGTGCTGCAACAACGGACGCGAGCTCATCTCCGTGCTGAAGCTAGGCGCCAAGAGCGGAACCGGCTTCGACATCTCTGACGAAATGATCAAGGAAGCGACGCTCCTCGGCTCATTGTCGCATACGCACTGCGAATTTGTCAGAACGCACATCTACGATATCGGCGAGGCATACGCCGGTCGCTTCGACATCGCCTACATCACCATCGGCTCGCTGGGCTGGTTCCACGATCTGGACCGCTTCTTTGCCGTGGTCAACCGCATCCTGCGTCCGGGCGGGCATCTGTTTATCTACGAGATGCACCCAATTCTCGACATGCTGGCCCTGCCGGGAGAAAACGCCTACGACGCGGAGCAGGAGCTGCGCATTGTCTATTCCTACTTCAAGTCGGACCCGTTCGTAGAGACTAATGGGCTGGACTACGTGGGCAACACGCAGTACGAGGCCAAGCCGGCCTATTCATTTCCACACACCATCTCCGCAATTCTGACGGCGCTGCTCAACAGCGGGCTGGCTCTGCGCGGATTCACCGAACACAGCCACGACATCTCCGGCGCCTTTGCCTTTTTGGAGAAGTATCAAATGCTGCCTATGTCCTATACGCTGCTGGCGCAGAAATAGGGGCATTCCTGAGGAGCGCCTCACGTGACCACGCCCTATACTTGACACGCTGTGGACGGGCCTGTAAAATGCGCAGAGTTATTTAGCCGTCTAAGTATTTTCCTAATTTCTTGACGAAGAAAGTGATCATGCCCCCTCTATCACCTGACGAGTCTCCCGGCTTCCTGTTGGCACAGGTATGCCGGCTGCACCATACGCGGGCGCAGGCCATGCTAGAGGCGCTCGGCCTCTATCGCGGACAGCCGCCTGTGCTGCACTTCCTGCACGAGGAGGACGGCCTCACGCACAGCGCTTTGGCCGCCCGCCTAGACGTGACGCCCGCCACCGTCACCAAGATGCTGCAGCGCATGGAAAAAGCCGGCTGGGTGACGCGCCGTCCCGACGCCGTCGACCAACGCGTTTCACGCGCCTACCTGACCGACGCCGGCCGCGCCGTCCGTGCAGAGATGGACGCGACGCTGCGTCGCCTCGACGAAGAAGCCTTCGCCGGATTCACCGCGGAGGAACGCCTGCTCTTCCACCGCTTACTGCTGCAAACACGCGCCAATCTAGCCGCAGCAACCGGCGAAGACAAGTCGCAGCGCTGATCATGCCGAATGCCATGCACAACTGCCATCCTGAGCCGGCAAAGTAACTAGAGAGGAAACCTCGCGTGCGGGCAACCGTTAAGCTGTTCTCATTCCTCAAGCCCTACTGGGTATGGGCGACCCTCGCCCCTCTGCTCATGATGATCGAAGTGGCGATGGACCTCATGCAGCCGCGCCTGCTCGAACACATTATCGACGTGGGCATCGCCAACTCGGATCTGAACGTCATCCTCCAGACCGGCCTCTGGATGATCGGCGCGGCTTTCGTCGGCGTCGTCGGCGGCGTTGGCTGCACCTTCTTCGCCGTCCTCGCCTCCCAGAGCTTCGGCGCAGACCTGCGCAGCGCGCTCTATGGCCGGGTACAGATGCTCTCCTTCGCCAACATCGACGAACTGGAGACCGGCAAGCTGATCACGCGCCTCACCAACGACGTCACCCAGGTGCAGGATGTCGTTCTCATGCTGTTGCGCATCATGGTGCGCGCGCCCATGATGATGGCGGGCAGTCTGGTCATGGCCATCATCACCGCGCCGCAACTGGCGTGGCTCTTCGTCGTACTCATCCCGCTCGTCATTATCGGCCTGGTCCTCATTATCAGACGCGCCTTCCCCCTCTTCAGCCAAGTGCAGGCGCGCCTCGATGCGCTCAACACGGTGATGCAGGAAAGTCTAGCCGGCGTGCGCGTGGTCAAGGCCTTCGTGCGCGAGGCCCACGAAATTCTGCGCTTCGGCAAGACCAACGACAACCTGATGGACCAGAGCATCATTGCCGTACGCACCGTCGCCGTGACCATGCCCTTTATGATGATCGTCCTCGACAGCGGCGTTGTAGCCGTGCTCTGGCTGGGCGGCATCCAGGTCAGCGCCGGCGGCATGCAGGTCGGCCAAGTCATCGCCTTCATCAACTATCTGATGCAGACGCTCATGTCGCTGGTGATGGTGAGCATGTTGCTCATGCGCATCTCCCGCTCTGAAGCCTCTGCCGTGCGCATCCAAGAAGTTTTCGACAGTGAGCCGAAAGTGCGCAACAAGCGGGGCGCGCTGACGGACTTCGTTCCCCGCGGGCGCGTCGCCTTCGAGGATGTCAGCTTCAGCTACCGCGGCAACGGCGACGACCCGGTCCTCAGCCGCATCAGCTTTGTGGCCGAGCCGGGGCAGACCGTAGCTCTCTTAGGGGCTACCGGTTCCGGCAAGTCGAGCTTGGTCCACCTCATCCCGCGCTTCTACGACGTGACCGGAGGCAGCGTCACCATCGACGGCCGCGACGTGCGCGATATCGACGAGGCCGTCCTGCGTCGCCGGATCGGCACGGCGCTGCAAGAGTCCGTGCTCTTCTCCGGCACGATCCGCGACAACATCCGCTACGGCCGGCCCGACGCCAGCGACGAAGAGGTGATCGCCGCGGCCAAGATGGCCCAGGCCCACAACTTTATCGCCGCGCTGCCCGGCGGCTACGACGCCGAAGTCGGCCAGCGCGGCGTCAATCTCTCCGGCGGGCAGAAGCAGCGCATCGCCATCGCCCGCGCCCTGCTGATCCAGCCCTCGATCCTCATTCTGGACGACAGCACCAGCGCTGTCGATGTGGAAACGGAGGGCCGCATCCAAGCGGCGCTGGAGGCGGATAACGCGCAGCGCACGACGTTTGTCGTCGCCCAGCGCATCAGCACCGTGCTCGCCGCCGACAAGATCCTGGTGCTGGATGACGGCCGCATCGTCGCCCAGGGCGCGCATGCCGAATTGCTCGCCTCCAGCCCGATCTACCGCGAAATCTATGCCTCTCAAATGGACGACGGACAAATGCACGACGGAGTCGTAAGCCATGTCGCAGGCTAACCCGCGCAGCCGTCAAGACAAGCCCGCCGCCCCTCCTATAGGCCGCGGCCCGGGGCGCGGCCCAGGGCATGGCTACATGGGCCCAGTCGAGCGCGCCGAGGACGTGCGCGGCACGGTTCTCCGCCTTTGGACCTATCTGCGCCGGCAAAAATGGGCGCTGATCGCCGTGGTGTTCATGACTGTGGCGACGACAGCCACGCAACTGGCCGGGCCGTACCTTCTGGGCGTCGCCATCGACAGCTACATCCTCCCCGGCGACCTGCCCGGCCTGGCGCGCATCGCCCTGCTCATGCTCGTCATTTACTGGCTGCACGCCTTGCTCACCTGGCTCGTGATGTATGTCATGGCCGGCGCAGCCCAACGCATGTTGCGCGACCTGCGCAACGACCTCTTCACCAAGTTGCAGGCCCTCTCGCTGCGCTACTTCGACGCCCATGCCCACGGCGACCTGATGAGCCGCCTGACCAACGACATGGAAACCATCAACATGGTGCTGACCGACAGCGTGACCCGGCTGATCTCCGGCGTCATGATGCTGGCCGGCGTCGCCGCGGTCATGCTCTGGCTGAACCCCTACCTGGCCGCGGTCAGTATGATCACCATCCCCCTGATGATGGTGACCTTCACGCGTTGGGTAGGCAAACGCACGCGCAAAGGCTTCCGCGAGCAGCAGTCCTCGCTGGGTTCGCTCAACGGGCTGATCGAAGAAACCGTCACTGGGCAGCGCGTCGTCAAGGCCTATGTGCGCGAAGAGGCGACGCTGAACGAGTTCAACACGACCAACCGGCAACTGCGCCAAGCCGCCATCCGCGCCCAGATCTACGCAGGCCTGATGGGGCCAACCATGAACTTCATCAACAACAGCGGGCTGGCGATCGTGGCCGGCGCCGGCGGCTGGATGGCCATCAACGGGATGGCGACGGTCGGCGCTATCGCCAGTTTCATCAACTACACGCGCCAGTTTGGCCGCCCCCTCAACGAGATGGCCAACCTCTACAACCAGATCCAGGCCGCGGTGGCAGGCGCCGAACGCATCTTCGAGACCATCGACGAAGAGCCGGAGGTGTTTGACGCGCCCGATGCAGTGTCGCTGGACGACATGCGCGGCGACGTGCTGATGGAGGACGTCACTTTCTCCTATACCCAGGGCGTGCCCGTGCTCAAACACGTCAGCCTGCACGCCAAACCCGGCGAGATCGTCGCCCTGGTCGGGCCGACCGGCGCCGGCAAGACCACCATCGTCAACGTGCTGACGCGCTTCTACGACATCGACAGCGGCCGCATTCTCGTCGACGGCCGCGACATCCGTCATGTCAAGAAAGACGACCTGCGCCGCCAGTTGGGCATTGTGCTGCAAGACACCTTCCTCTTCTCCGGCTCGGTGATGGACAACATCCGCTACGGGCGATTGGACGCCGGCGACGAGGACGTGATCGCCGCGGCCAAGATGGCGAACGCCGATCAGTTCATCCATCGCCTGCCCAACGGTTACGACACGCACCTATCGGAACGCGCCGGCAACCTCAGCCAGGGCCAACGCCAGTTGCTCGCCATCGCCCGCGCCATCCTCGCCAACCCCAGCATTTTGATTCTGGACGAGGCGACAAGCAGCGTCGACACGCGCACGGAAAAGCAGATCCAAGAGGCCATGCTGCGGCTGATGCAGGGGCGCACGAGCTTCGTCATCGCGCACCGGCTGAGCACGATCCGCGATGCCGACCAGATCCTAGTCGTCAACAACGGGGAAATCATAGAGCGGGGCAAACACGCCGAGCTTCTGGCGCAACAGGGCTTCTACTACGACCTTTACACCAGCCAGTTCCGCGCCAACGGGCGCGCAGACGAAGGGGAGGTCGCCGGTCTGCGCCGGCCTGCCCAAACAGAATCGGCGCGCTAGCAGCAAGGCTGGCAGGCCGGAGAACGTTCTTTTGCCACGAATTGCACGAATTAAACCTGGATTATTTCGTGGTAATTCGTGCAATTCGTGCAATTCGTGGCGAATTCAAATTCCCGTCAGGTTGCGCATGGCGGCGTACGCCTGCACCGCGGGCATGTAGCACAGCGCCAGGATCACCACGCCCAGCACGCCGAAGATCGGCTGCAGCACGAATATGTAGCCCCAGAGCAAAAACTCCAGTGCGATCCACAAGATCAGGATAATGCCCAGCGCGGCCGCCGCGCTCCACGCCCAATGCACGCGGCGCGCAGGGTTCAGCGCCTGCAGCCGCGGCCAGTCCGGCAACGTCCACAGCCCGTAAACGGTCGCCAGCGGAACAATGCCGAACACGACCAGCAAGAACAGCCCCGGCAACAGGTAATCCGACACCGGCGTGTTCTCCAATAGGCTTAAGGGAAGCCCCATGCCCGCGCCGCTTGGATCCATCAACATGCCGTACGCGCCGGCAAACCCGCCCAGCGCCAGCAGCAGCAGACAGAACGCCAGCGTGATCAACGCCGCGGGTCGCTTCGATTGGTTCGCATCCACAGCACTTCCTCCTCCGCACACTCGATAGGAAAAACCGCGCAGCGCCTTTCCTGTCAGAAATCCGGCAGCCGGAACCTGCACATCCCTGTCGTCGTCATTGTGATAGCTTCCGGAACTTGGTCGAGCGCTGCGATCAGTATATCATCGCGTTACCCTCCTGTACCCGATCGGCCGAGTTTGTTTTTCCAACGCGCGCTATCACGCTATCGCTATCACGCTTTCGAAAGGAATCGCCGCCATGTTGCCGAAAAGCTTGTTCGTCACCGGACTAGCCGCCCTGTTAGTGCTCAGCGCCTGCACCTTCACCGTACAGCCCAAGATGGACGCTGCTCCGCCCGCCCCGGCGGAAGCCCCAGCGGCGCCGGCCTCGCCGGAGGAGATCCAGCCGGAGGAGATCCAGCCCAGTCTCCAGGCCGCCTTCATCCTGCCCGACGGCAACCGCTGCCTCTTCGCCGGAACCGGCGCCACCATGGCCTTCGACGGCAAGCGCGTCAACTACACCTGCGACGTGGCCCCCGAAGGCAAAATCGTCGCCATCCTGGATGACCCCGTACAGCCGGAAACCGGCCTCACCGAGTGGCAGGTCGAGGTCGCCGTCATCAGCCCCGGCAGCGAAGGTTTTACGCTCGACTCTTCCGAGGTCATTCAGTTCACCGCCTGGCAGATCGACCTTGCCGGCGACGTGACCTGCCTGCACGCCGGCTTCGGGGCTACCTTCGGCTTCGACGACGAGCGCGTCAACTACACCTGTGAACCGGCCACGGCGGGTGCAACCGGCCCGACTCACGGCGGCTTCCTTGTGCTCCTGGGGCAGCCGGCCAACGTGGGCGAGGGCGTCTGGCGCGCGCACCTGGCTGAGGCGGGCAGCGCCGACGACGGCTGGGAAATGCTGGACGACGCCCAGGTCGAAGTGGCGGCGATCAGCGGGCTCGACCCCCTCGCCGCCGCCAGTGAAGGGGACGGCGGCTCCCTGCTGGCGGGTACGTCCTGGCAGTGGATCAAGACCGAGTACGGCGATGACAGCGTAACCGAGGCGGCAGACCCTGCCCGCTATACCCTCACCTTCAACGAGGACGGATCACTCGCGGCGCTATTGGACTGTAACCGCGGCATGGGGAGCTACGCCGAAGATACCCCAATGCTGACATTCGGCCCGCTCGCCGGCACGCGCATGGCCTGCCCGAAAGACTCCCAGGCCGCCGAGTTCACGCAGAACCTAGAGTCCGTAGTGAGCTACGTAATCCAGGACGGCAACCTCTATCTGGCGCTCTTCGCCGACGCGGGGATCATGACCTTCGCCCCGCAAGACTAGCGCTTGGGGCAACCGTCAAGGGGTAAGAGCCTTTCAGCCTGCCGAGGAGAAAACGCACAATCTTTCTCCTCGGCAGCGCGTTTTTCGCGGCGCTGGTGTACACTGTACCCTGAGATCCCAGCCCTCTTAGGTCCTTGAGCCTGTTCCCATGCACGTCGTCCTCAACGCCCAACTTCTCAGCGACCAAGCCGGTTATCGCAGCGCGGGCATGAGCAACTACACCCGCAGCCTGCTCGCCGCGCTCGGTCCCCTCGCCGCCGGCGACCCGGCGTGGCGGCTCACCGCGCTCACGCATACGCCGGGCTTCGACGTCGCGGGCGTCGCGGCTCACGTCACGCATCGCCTCCTAGAGCGGCCCGCGGCGCGCATCGCTTGGGAGCAGATCGTCCTGCCGCAGCTCTTGCGCCAACTCAACGCGGACCTGGTCCACGGCCTGGTCAACGTCCTGCCCCTGGCGACCTCCGTCCCCGGCGTGGTGACGGTCCACGATCTCAGCTTTCTGCATTTCCGCCATCTCTTCCCCGCGACCAAGCGGCTCTACCTCAGCGCGCTGTGCCGGGCCAGCGTACGCAAGGCCGCCGCGGTCATCGCCGTTAGCCGGCAGACCGCCGGTGACGTGGTGCGCTGTTTCGGCGCAGCGCCGGACAAGGTCGCCGTCGCCTACAACGGCGTCGATGAGCGCTTCACGCCCGCGGACGCAGCCCACAGCGCCGCCTTCCGCGCCGCCAAGGGCTTGCCGGAGCGCTATTTCCTCTTTCTGAGCACGCTGGAACCGCGCAAAAACCTGGAGACGCTCCTGCACGCTTATGCGCGTTGGCGCGACCAGGCCGCGCCCACAGACCGGGACATCCGCCTCGTCATCGCCGGCGGCAAGGGCTGGTTCTACGACGCCGTCTTTGCCCAGACCGCAGCCCTCGGCTTGCAAGACGCCGTGACCTTCCCCGGCTACGTGCCGGACGAGGAACTGCCGGACTGGTACCGCTCCGCGCTGGGCTTCGTCTTGCCCAGCGTATTCGAGGGCTTCGGCCTGCCCGTACTGGAAGCGCTGGCCTGCGGCGCGCCGGTCCTGTGCAGCGACATCCCCAGCCTGCGCGAGGTAGCCGGCGAAGCCGCATTGCTGGCGCCCCCGCGCGAGGTCGACGCCTGGACTGCGGGTCTGGCGCTCCTGGCAAGCCAGCCGGAACTGCGCGCCGACCTGCGCCGCCGTGGGCCGGACCAAGCCGCACGCTTCACCTGGCGCGCAGCCGCTCACACCTCACTCGACGTTTATCGCCGCACCCTCGCCTAGCCCGCCGCAGAAGGCCAGTGCAAAAAGTAGAGCATAATCGCAATGAGCGCTATAATGAGTCCATAATCGGCAGCGCTAATTCTCGCCATCCCAGCCAAGCCCAAATCTATACGGGCTCATCCTCCCCAAACGCGAATTCGCAGCCATAACCGGCAATTTACTGCCTGTAGATAGCCTCTGTACGCCGTTCCTGCACCGGCTTCCACGGCCAAGGAGTATTCAATATGGATTACGGCAATCTGCTGAAACGAGCCTGGACCATCGTGTGGACGCACAAGTACTTGATAGCGTTGGGCGTTCTGGTTACGTTGGGTAACGGCGGATCTTCCTCGTCCGGCTTCCAATATCGCGCATCCGACCAAGATTTCCAGAACATGCCGGATTTTCTGCCGCAGCCGGATCTACTATCCCGACTCTCGTTCGGCATTGGCGCTGCGGAACTTGCGCTCATTGCGGTGATCATCGGCGTCTTGCTGATCGTTTTTCTGCTCATATGGGCGCTGTCACAGATCGCGCAAGGCGCGCTCATTGCCGGCGTGGAGATGGTTGAGACCGGCCGCGACTCATCGCTGGGCATCGCCTGGCAGGCCGGCTGGCGCAGAGGCTGGACGCTGATCGGCATCGGCCTCGTCCCGCTCATCCCGACGCTAATCGTGATCGGCGCGGCGCTGGCTGCCGGCGTGCTGATCTTTGGGCTTGGCGCAGCGTTTGGTCGAGGCGTCGACCCGTCTCTGGCGGGCGGAGGCGCGGTTGCTATCGTCCTGGCCTTCATCTGTATAACGCTGCCCGTCCTCTTGGTAGTCGGCTTCTTGTGCAATCTCGCCTATCGAGCATGTATGCTCGAAGAGACCGGCGTGTGGGCTTCCTACCGGCGCGGCTGGCAAGTGCTGCGCGACAACCTCGGAGAGGCCGTGCTCATCGCCCTGCTGGCGCTGGCGATCGGCGTTGGGCTGTTCATCATCCTGCTTTTCCCCACGATCATTATGGCGCTATGCTGCGTGCTTTGGCCGCTTTTGCTCCTGATCCAAGGCGCTATTGCCGCTTACTTCTCCACAGTCTGGACCCTGGCCTGGCGCGAATGGACAGGCGCCCAGCCGGCAACGTGACCACCTAACCGGGCACAGTCACTGCCCGCATCATTTCACAGGAAACAGGAAAAATGAGCGATCCACAGATGACCGTCGACGAAATTCTGAACGTATTGGCGTCGTATCCTGAAGACTATCCGCAAGAGGCACTGAACGCAGCCGTAACGCAACGGGAGACAATCATCCCGCGCCTGATCGACGTCTTGCACCAGGCCGTGCAAGACCCAGACGCCTACGCCGATTCCGGACTGCCCTTCTATGCCGTCTTCCTGCTCGGCCACTTCCGGGCGGCTGAGGCGCACCAGACCATCCTCGACCTCGCAGCCCTCCCCTGCGACAAGCTAGAAGACTTGCTGGGCGACGCGCTCACCGAGCACCTGCCTATGATCCTCTACCGCACCTGCGGCGGCCAGGCGGAGGGCCTCAGGTCCCTGGCGTTAAGCCCCGACGCGTGCGAGTATTCCGTCATCGCCGCGTTGCATGCTCTGTCCTACGCAGTGGTCGACGGCTTGCTCCCTCGCAGCGAGATGATGGACTTCCTAAAATCGCTGCTTGACCCCGACCACGCCGCGGATCTGCAAATGATGACGCCGACGTTCGCCGCCGCCGCCGCCGGCTCACTGCATCCGGCGGAACTGATGGAAGCCATCGAGGCGGCATTCAAGGCTGACCTGATCGACGAGGACTATACGGATCTGGACGCTATTCGGGAAGACAACCAGCAGTCTCAGGAGGCGGCGTACCAAGGGCTGCGCCGGGAGATGGAGTCATACTCTCTGGACGATCTGCATGACACATTGTCCGAATGGGCGATGTATGGTAGGCAAAGCATTCCGCCGCTCCCGTTGGAGGCATTGCCCCAGCAGCCGGCTTACCACGAACGCCCGCCTAAAACCTACGACAGCGCCAAGCGCAAGAAAAAGCGTAAAATGGCAAAAGCATCGCGCAAGAAGAACCGCGGCAATTAAGCGAGAACGGAGCTAGCCGCTATGACAACAGCCCAGCCGCGCACCATCGCCCGCCCCTACCGGGACTTCGACGACTTTCTGCGCATTCGCCAATTCCTGATCGACACGTATCGCCTCAACGGTTGCTACCACAACTGGGAAATCCGCCGCTGGGAAGGCCAATGGTTCTGGGGCGAAATCGCCGGCAGCCTGGAATGGGCCGCCGGCCTGCGCATTTGGGAGACGGATCAGGGCGAAATCGCCGGCGCGGTCCACGCCGATTGGCCGGGCAGCGCCGTGTTGCAGATTCACCCGGCCTTTCGCCATCTCGAAGAGGAGATGCTGGCCTGGGCCGAATCGCACCTCGCCCTGCCCAACGCAGAGGGCAAGCGCCAACTTGAGATGGAAGTGTATGACTACGACCTCTCGCTTCAGGAGCTTCTGGCGCGGCGCGGGTACGCCAAGACCGGCGGCTACGGTTACTTGCGCTGGCGAACCGCCGCCAAGCCCATTCCCGCCGCGCCGCCGACGCCCGGCTACGTCCTACGCTCCTTAAATACAGACGTGGATGACGCCGTGCGCTACGCCGCGGTCGTCAACACCGTCTTTCCGCGCTCCTGTTCGACGCCGGAAGTGGTCGCCCGATTCGCAACCTCGCCTTCCTATCGCAGCGACCTGCACCTGGTAGCCGAGGCCGAAGATGGGACATTCGCCGCCTTTGCCGCCCTCACCGTAGACGCGGCGAACCGCACCGCGATCTTCGAGCCGGTCGGCACGCACCCGGACCACCGGCGCAAGCATCTGGCCGAGGCCCTCATGGTCGAGGGGCTGCACCGGCTCAAGCCGCTGGGCGTCGATACGGTCTACGTCGGCACGGGCGATATGGTCCCCGCCAACCGGCTCTACGAAGCGCTCGGCTTCACCGACTACGCCATGACCTACAACTGGCGCAAGATTTTCGATGAACCATAATGCGACCTGAGGGGTGAATTCGTGAACAGAAAACGCTGGCTCGCCGCGGCCGCGGTGGCCCTTCTCGCCATCCCCATTGTCGGCAGCGCAGGGATCTACGCCGCTTTGGGCGGCTTCGGCGGGCCGCTGAAGCCGGCGGAAGCTGAGGCAAAGCTGGAAGCCATGTTGCGCGACGTCGTTGCAAACAACAAGGCAGTGCGCAACGGCGTGTTGCGCGTCGAAGCGCCGGCGCTCGGCGTGTCCGGCGCTTGGGCCGCCGGCGTGGCGGACGAACGCAGCGGCGCGGCGATGACGGAAAACACGCCGTTCCTCTCCGCCAGCGTCGGCAAGCTGTTCACTGCGGCGACAGTGCTGGCGCTGGCCGAAGAAGGCGTTCTTTCCCTGGACGATGACGTGACCATGTGGCTGGAGCCGGAAGTGTATGCCGGCTTGCCGGCGGCGGGCGGCGACGCAGCCCTGACAGAGGTGACCATCCGCAGACTGTTGAGCCAGCGCTCCGGCCTGCCCGACTACTTTGAGGGCAAAACCGCCGACGGCTCGCCCAACCTCCAAAAACTACTCACGCTCGAACCGGACCGCGTCTGGACGCCGCTCGAACTGCTGGACTACACCAAGGAGCATTTCGCACCCGCCGGCGCGCCGGGCGAAGTCTTTACCTATTCCGACACCAACTACGATCTGCTGGGCCTGATCGTCGAGGCGGCCACAGGGCAGCCTTTCCATGCGGTCGTCGAAGCCAAGATATTGCAGCCGCTTGGCCTGCGCGACACCTGGTACTATTCGCACACGAACCCGCCGCAACCCGATCTCGCTCCGTATGCCGATGTCTGGCTCGGCGACATCAACAGCGCACGCACGCCGGTCCTCAGCCTAGACTGGGCCGGCGGCGGGTTGGCGACCACGACCGCGGACCTGAACACGATGCTGCGCTCATTGGCAGCCGGCAAGCCCGTCGCCCTGGAGGCCTTCCAGGCAGAGTGGACCGAAAACGCCGTCGCCCCCGGGCTCGACTACGGCTACAGCCTGTGGCGCATTCGCCCGGACGGCCTGTTTTTCCTGCTGCGGGGATATCCGAACCTCTACGGCGCGTCGGGGTCGACGGGTTCATTCCTCTATTGGGCGCCGGAATATGACGCTGTCATCTCCGGAGCATTCAACCAAATGGAGTATACCCAAAACTCCATCATGTTTCTGGTTCGAGTGTTGATTGTTCTGGGACGCGTCGAGGCGCAGGGCTGACCGGGCCGCTCGCCTCGTTTGACGCTCCTTCGCCGCCCATGATATATTCCAACTAACTCTACCAGTCCATCCATGCTGCGCCGGTTATCGCCCCGTCACATTGTCGCTTTCCCTACGCTTCCCTCCGTTCCGGCGCCGTGATGAACTTGCAGCAACGAAGCGCAGATCGTTCATCCTAAGCAGAGTGCATCGGGTTTAGCCCTCTCACGCAGGCGACAGGAGGACGCCAGTGACTTCTGCGGCACCTACAGCATCCCCCTCGCCCGGCCCCGCGACTGCGCGCCGCAACCCGAATCGGCGCGCTCTCCAGCGCAATTTAGAAGGCTGGCTATTTGCCTCGCCCTGGATCATCGGCTTTTTCCTGTGGACGCTCGGCCCCATGCTGGCCTCGCTCGTCATCGCCTTTACCAAGTGGGACCTGATCACCGCGCCTACCTATATCGGTCTCGATAACTTCCGGACGTTGGCCAATGACAGCCTAACGTGGCAGTCGCTCAAGGTAACCCTCGTCTACGCCGTCACCAGCGTGCCGCTGCACATCGCCTTCGGCATGGTGCTGGCGCTCATGCTCAACACCAACATCCGCGGGCAGCGCTTCTACCGCACCGCCTTCTACCTGCCCTCGGTGCTATCCGGCGTGGCGGTCGCCTTGCTCTGGCGCTGGCTTTTCTCCACCGAGTTTGGCCTGTTCAACGTTCTGCTCTCCTACGCGGGCATCACTGGGCCAAGCTGGTTGGGGGACCCGAAGTGGGCCTTGCCCTCGCTGGTGCTCATGAGCCTGTGGGGCGTCGGCGCCGGCACCATCATCTACCTGGCCGGCCTCCAGGGCATTCCCACCGACCTATACGAAGCCGCCGAGGTGGACGGCGCCAACGGCTGGCGGCAGTTCTGGAGCATCACCGTACCCATGATGACGCCCGTGCTCTTCTTCCAACTGGTCACGGGCATCATCTTCGCCCTCCAGGTCTTTACCCAGGCCTTCATCATGACCTCCGGCGGGCCGAACAACGCCACCCTCTTCTACTTGCTATACCTGTATCGCAACGCCTTCGAATACTTCCGCATGGGCTATGCCAGCGCCCTGGCCTGGGTGTTGTTCGTCTTCATCCTGGTCCTCACGCTGATTCTGTATCGCTCATCCGGCTATTGGGTCTACTACGAAGGCGAGGAGAAAAAGGCATAGACGATGGCGACTATTGAACAACCGCTCCCCACCGTCGCCAAGAGCGATTCTCGGCTGACTTTCCGGCAACGCACCGCCCTGCGCCACACCCTCATCCACCTCTTTCTGATCGCAGGCGTGGTCGTCATGTTCATTCCGCTGGCGTGGACGCTCTCCACGTCGCTCAAATCGCCCGGCGAGGTCTATCTCTTCCCGCCGACGTGGATCCCCAAAGAGATCCTGTGGAGCAACTACGCCAAAGCGGTTACGGCTATCCCTTTCTTTCGCTACCTGTGGAACACCAGCTACATCACGCTGGTCAGCATCGCCGGCAAGGTGATCTCGATCACGCTGGTCGCCTTCTCCTTTGCGCGCCTCAACTGGCGGGGCCGTGATGCGGTCTTTCTGCTCATGCTCTCCACCATGATGCTGCCGCCGCACATCACCCTGATCCCGCAGTTCATCCTCTTCAAGTACTGGGGATGGATCGACACTTTCTGGCCGCTGATCGTGCCCACCTTCTTCGGCGGGCCGTGGCTCACATTCCTCGTGCGCCAGTATTTTATGACGCTGCCTCGCGAGTTGGACGACGCCGCGCGCATCGACGGCTGCTCCAGCTTCGGCGTCTATTCGCGCATCATCATGCCCATGGCCAAGCCCGCCATCCTCATCGTCATCATCTACGTCTTCAACGGCACTTGGAACGAATTTTTACTGCCCCTGATCTTCTTGCACAGCCCGTCCAATTTCACCCTCGCCCTCGGTCTGCGCATGTTCCAGGGCGAATCCAGCACGAGTTGGAATCTGTTGATGGCCGCGTCGCTCCTCACCATGTTGCCCGTCATCATCCTGTTCTTCTTCTCGCAGCGTCATTTCATCCAGGGAATCGTGTTCACCGGCGTCAAGGCGTAAAGCCCCGAGCGCACCACGCGCCGCTTGCGCAATTCGTGTCAGGTTTGCCCGTGTTGGAATGCCCAACGACAGCAGATTGAGAAGACTCGATATCCACAAGGAGGACTCATGCAACAAGAGAAGCTGACTCGCCGCGCTTTTTTGCGCAGCAGCGCTGCAGCTGCAGCCGCGCTCGGGCTGGCGGCCTGCGCCCCCGCCCAGGTAGCGCCCAGCGGCGAAGGCGGAGAAGCCCCTGCGGCAGAGGCCGCAACCTTGATCTTCGTCTGCGACACCATCAACGAAGGTCATGTCAAGGCCCGCGACAAATGGGCGACAGAATTCTCGGAGGCTAACCCCGGCATCGTCGTCGAACACCAGCCTGTTCCCGCCGGCCCCGACTACACCACCAAAATCCAGACGCTCTTCGCCGCGGGCACGCCGCCCGATATGTACCGCTATCTCCAGGAGAACACCCCCATCATCACCGTCGACGCCAAGCAGATGCACATGCAGCTCGACGATTATATTGCGCGCGACTCGTATGACCTGTCCGACTTCCGGCCCGACGCCGTTGAGCTATATCGCTGGAACGGCAAGACCTATGCCCTGCCGCGCGACTACGGCAACCAGAATCTCTACTACAACGTCGATCTGCTGGAAGCCGAGGGCCTCGAACCGCCGCCGCCCGACTGGAATGACACCGACTTCACCTTCGAGGTTTTCCTCGACATGGTGCAGCGCCTGACTAAGAAGGAGGGCGACCGCACAACCCAGTGGGGTTTCTTAGTCAACCGCGGCCAGCGCCCGTGGGCCTCCTGGGTCTATTCCAACGGCGGCGCGTTGGTGCACAAGAATGAGCAGGGCATCGCCACGGAATCGGCGATGGCCGAACCCGCAACGGTCGAGGCCTTGCAGTTTCTGCAAGACCTCATGTACACGCACGAGGTCTCCCCGCGGCCCGACCTGGAGTCCGAGCTGGGCGGCGTAGAGTTGTTCGCCACCGGCCGCGTCGCCATCATGCTCACCAATCCCTCGGACGTCAACCGCTTCCGCGTCATCGAGGCCTTCACCTGGGACGTCGGTACGATCCCGCTGGGTAAGGCTGAACGTCGCGGCACCGGCGGCGGCGGTACGGGCTGGGCCACGGGCGCAGCCACCAAGCACCCCGACGAAGCCTGGGCCTTCATGCAGCACATCTGCAGCGCACAGGCGCAGTTGGATGAGGTCGCCGCCGGCGCCACCACGCCGTCGCGCGTCTCCGTCGTCACGTCCGACGCCTTCCTGAACCCGGACCTGCCGCCCGCACACGCCGCCGCCTTCGCCCAGGCGCAGGAATTCGTCGTCCGCGACCCGGTCAATATCAACTGGCCCGAGATCACGCAGCGCATCTACAACCCCGCCATGGACCTGCTGTGGAGCGGCGCGGCCGACGCCGCCGCCGTCGGCCAGAAGATCGTCGAGGAATCCGCCGAGCTGTTCGCCGCCGGCATGGGCTAAAACCCCAACCCTCCAGGAAATTGCAAGAGCTTCCCGGAAAGGCGGCAGGGATGCCGCTTCTGCAAAATGACAAAACCGTCCAGGCGGCACGTGCCGCCTGGACGGTTTTGCCAACGACCTTATTCGTACTTGAACGGCGACCTGCCGCGGTCTTACCGGATCGGGTAGGTGCGCATCTCCGCCACCGTCTCATACATCGCCAGCAAATTCTCCACCGGCGTGGGCGGCTGTACGTTGTGCACCGTGCCGAACACAAAGCCGCCGCCCGGCGCAAAGACGCGGATATTCTCTCGCACCTGCGCCCGCACCTCGTCGGGCGTGCCGAAGGGCAGCACCTTCTGCGTATCCACGCCTGCGCCCCACACGACCAAGCTCTCACCGAACTTCGCTTTCACCGTCTCCGGCTCCATGCCCTTGGCGGTGAACTGCACCGGGTTGAGGATGTCGAACCCGGCCGCGACGAAGTGCGGCATCAGGGGCATCAGCGCGCCGTCGGTGTGGATGAAAGTCTTCCACCCCGTATGCGCGTGGACCCAGTCGTTCACCCGCTTGTGGAACGGCTGGTACAGATCGCAATAGGTCTGAGGCGAAATAAAGGGCGCATTCTGCGTGCCGAAATCCGTGCCCGTCACCTGCAGCACCATCACCTTCTCGCCCACGACCTCGTAGATCTTGGCGAGATTCTCCAGCCCGATCTCGCATTGGCGCTCGAAGATGGCGTACACGTAGTCGCGGCGCGTGATGGCGCTCATGTACCACTCCGCCACATCGCGAATGCCGCGCGGATGCTTGAGCCATGCTGCGGGCACCATGGCGATGTCGCCGAAAGCCGTGCCGCCGAAGTCGCCCAGGATGGCTTTGTCGGTCTGTGTATAGAGCCGCTCCGCCTCCGCCGCAAAGTATTCCAGGTCCGCCGCGGAGATGGGCTGGAACT
>Ga0334887_1001565_pt1 | contig 29089 bp, 30 predicted proteins | sample GraSluR1_MG_10_FD_207217 | JGI IMG/M metagenome (GOLD analysis project Ga0334887, IMG submission 207217) | Sludge microbial communities from methane-producing bioreactor in Wageningen University, Netherlands - Granular Sludge_18_07-R1 | ecosystem: Engineered > Bioreactor > Anaerobic >...
CCAGGACAAGCGGCGTCACCAGGACCACGCCGGGCACGTCGCCGCGCGGGCGTTCCTTGAGGAGGATCTGGTTGGCGTAGTCGAACTCGCCGCGCGCCTCGACGCGCCGGAATTCCAGTTCGGCCAGGTCGGCGGGCAGCCCCTCGACGACGAGGTCAAACGGGGCTTCTTGCCAGCGCGCGGCCACGGTGGCGTTGTAGGCGCGGCGTTGTTCGAGCCGGTCCAGTTGCCAGAAGCCAAGCCGGATGAGCAGGGCTACGCCGGCGATGATGAGCAGCGTGGCCCACCACCAGCGCCGATTGAAAAGCTTCGTCAGGACCACCGGATGCCACCCCCGCTTTCCAGGCTTGCACTGAGTTGTTGAGACGGGCGGGCGGCGCGTTGCGAGCGGCGCGGCCGCGTCGTCTTGGGCGTCTGTTTAGACGCGCGTGCAGCGATCAGCCCCAACACCCCCAGAAGCAGTATGCCGCCGATTCCTATCAGCGTCCAGTTGAGTTGGCGAGCCGCTTCCACAGCCACAGCAAAATCGCCCTGCCCGCCGCCGTCTGGGCCTTCGACGGCAATCGCGATGCGCCAGTCGCCTTCGCTGGGCAGCACGGTGTCGGTTTCGTAGTAGACGTCGCCCAACGCCTGTTGTGTGACGGCGAACGCTTCAATCGCCGGCCCGGATCCGTCCAGCGGCGTGAAGGTGACCAGCACTCTTGCGCCGCTCACGGGCGTTTCGATCTGGCCGGGCTGGGCATCGGCGCCGGCAGGCTGCGTGACGGCGATGGTGACGTGCGCTTCGCCCACGCGCAGCGGCTCCGGTTCCGTCCATGCGTATAGCCGGTAGGGACCTACAGCCTGGTTGGTGAGGCGGGGCGTGCCGCCGCCATGCGCCTGCGCCGTTTGAGCGGGCAGAGCGAGCGGCAAAAGCAGTCCCAGCATCAGCAAGCCCAGCGTTCGGAAGGTCGAAGCGGGCGCGAGGCGAACCATGCGCATACTCATGACGCGTCCGCGCCGTGCGAATTGGCCGCTTTGAGTTGCTTCCAGCGGTTCTGCACCACGCGATGCTCCAGGCCCGGTGCGATGAACTTGTCGTCCGCGTCCCAGCCGTCCGGCTTGACGGGCAACGGCTCCTTGGATGTGAACATGCGGGCCAGGATGATCAGCGCGGCCAAGAGGAACATCATGCTGCCGGGGATCCACATGATGGCGCCGCTGATCATCTGGTCTTCGAGCGCAGTGAAGCCCCAGATGCGCGGGGCGGACAGGTAATAGGTGTAGATGACGTTGGACGCGAAGGCGATGGTGACGGCTACGGCCATGTTAGGCGGGATGACGCCTATCAGGTAAGCCATGCTCGCCCAGCCGGAGCGCTTGCCGTGAATGTGGGGAGCCGCGCCGATGACGTGCCACCAGAAGAGCATGGCGGCGCCGAAAAAGGTGATGTGCTGGATGTCGTGGATCCAATCGTTGCGCAAGGCCAGGTTATAAAGAGACGCGTCGTGCCAACCCAGATAGATGGTCAGGAAGACGAGCCAGGCGATAAAAGGCCGGGTGACCGCGGCCAAGGCGCGGCGGAAGGCGGAAGGCCGCGCGAATAGGCCGGCCACGCGCAGCCGCCAGGTTGCGGGCAGAGCCCACACCATGAACGGGAAGGGGTTCGCCAGCAGCAACAGCGGCGCGGCCAACATGATCGAGAGCATGTGCTGCAGCATGTGCATGAAGAAGAGCTGCCCGCCCAGCCGGTCAATGGGCGAGAGCAGCGAGACGGCCAATATCGCCAGCCCGGCGTGATAGGAGAGCAGCCGCAGCCAGGACGCAAGCTGTCGGCGTTTGCTTTGCCTGCGCAGCCTAAGCCAGCCGAGCGTATAGAGTGCGCCGAGCGTCAGCAGGACGGCGACTATTTCGAGGCGCCACTCCCACTGAGAGAGCAGCGCCTTTACGAGCGGATGCATGACCGAACCTTCCTCTGCGTCAGAACCTCATTGCCTTAGCCGCCCAACGATGCCTTCGCCATGCCTATCGAGAAGTTCGCGACTTCCCCAAGGTGTAATCACGCAATATGTAGCGCTTAGAGTGAGTTCGCCCAATGTCTGTCATTCTGAAGCGTGTAGATTCTAGAAGTTCCAGAGTCCGAGATGCTTCGCTTGACTCTGCATGACATGGCGAACTCACCACTCAGTGCGCTACAGTTCCAATCAGATACAGCGCCGGGTAGAAGAAGATCCACACGACGTCGACATAATGCCAGTAGATGGCGCACGACTCGACGCCCCAATGCCGTTCGGACGAGAAGCCGCCTTTGCGGCCCAGGTTCCACACGATGGCGATGAAGATGATGCCGCTGATGACGTGCAGGGCGTGCATGCCGGTCATGGCGAAGACGACGGCCCCATAGACGTCGCCGCCCGGCGTGAGGTGGCCTTCGTAGATGGCGGGGAACAGGCCCCACTCAAACACCATCACGCCGATCAGGAAGACCAGGCCCAGGACGGCGGTCACGACCAGGCCGCCCAGGAACGTGCGGCGGTCGCCGTGTTCGATGGCCGTCTCCGCCATGTTCATCGAAAAGCTGCTCAGCAACAGCACGGCGGTGACGATCAGGCCGATGGTCTGGTCGAGTTCAGGCCGGGTGTTGCCCCACAGGTAAAAACGCGTGACGAGCAGTCCGCCGAACAGAAACGCCTCCGAGATGAAGAAGAGCCAGAGGCCCATGCGGTTGTTGCGAAGCTGCTGGGTATAGCCTTCCAGCGCAGCGGTTACGGTTGTCATGGGTTAGTGTTCTCCCTCCGGCGACCACAGCCGCGAGACGTGCATGTATGCCTGGACCACGATGACGGCCTTGAACAGGGCGATCAACATCAAGAAGATGGCGCTATCCAGGCTAATGGCGACATAGAACTCGATGATCGTGAGTACGGCGAGCGTCAGCGCAATCATGGCTGAACGGCCGTAGGCCTTTGTGCGGGCAGAGTTATTCACGTGCGATTCCCTTTCTCCGTGTTGAGTCGAGCATCAAGCTGGGCTGTGCCGGTTAGTCGTCCGCTGCCGTAAGCGGGGCCATGCGCACATAGGTCGAATTGGGAATGCCATAGTCGTACGGCTCACCGACGACCGTGATCGGGCTGGCGTAGCTGTGCTCGGGCACGGGCGACGGGATCTGCCATTCGGGCGAGCGCGAGCGCCACGGGTTGTTGCCGGCGACGCGTCCGGTTTCGGCGCTGTGCAACAGGTTGTAGATCATCAGCAGCACGGAGAAAGCGATGGTGAAGCCGGCGATGGTGACGAGCAGGTGGCCGAACTCGACGCCGAGCGCCGGGTCGTAGTCGGCGATGCGACGTCGCATGCCCATGACGCCGACGGACATTTGCCCGATACTCATCACCCAGAAGGCCGGCGTCATCAGCCAGAAGTGGATTTTACCCAGGGTCTCATCGTACATGCGGCCTGTGATCTTCGGGTACCAGAAGTAGATGGCCGCGAAGAACGGGAAGACGAAACCGCCGAAGATGGTGGCGTGGAAGTGGCCCACCACAAAGTAGGTGTCGTGCAGGAAGAGATCGGTTGCGGTCGTCGCCAAGATGGGCCCGCTCAGGCCGCCGATGAGGAAGACCGAAATCGCCCCCAACACAAAGAGCATCGGCGTGGGGAAGCTCAACTTGCCGCCCCACATCGTGCCCAGCCAACTAAAGAACTTGACGCCGGTCGGGACCGCTACCAACAGGGTGGAGATCATGAACGGCACGCGCAGGTATTCGCCGTAACCGGAGGTGAACATGTGATGGCCCCAGACCAAGAAGCCGACCAGCGCGATGGCGATGCTCGACAGCGCGATCCAGCGGTAGCCGAAGAGCGGCTTGCGCGCAAAGACGGGCAGAATCTCGCTGATGATGCCCAGGCCGGGCAGCACGAAGATGTAGACCGCGGGATGCGAATAGAACCAGAAGAGATGCTGGAACAGGATGGGCGCGCCGCCCTTGTTCGGGTCGAAGAAGCCCATGCCCAGCAGACGCTCAAAGGAGAGCATCAGGAAAGCTTGGCCGATGAACTGCGTAGCCGTAAGCTGGATCAGGCTGGTGGCGAATACCGCCCATACAAAGATCGGCATGCGGAATAGGCTCATGCCCGGCGGGCGCATGCGCAGGATGGTAACGATAAGGTTGAGCGACCCCAGGATCGACGAGAGGCCGACCAGGAAGACGGCCCAGAAGGTGAACTGGTAGCCGACGGGGCCAAGCACGCTCAGCGGCGGGTAGACCGTCCAGCCGCCGTCCCAGCCGTAACCGAGACTCATGAGCAATGTGAAGAGGCCGGGGACGTTGATCCAGTAGGCAAAGGCGTTGAGGCGGGGGAAGGCCATGTCCTCCGCTCCGATCATGAGCGGGACCAGGTAGTTCGCCATGCCGCCAATGCCCAACAAGATCGCCACTAGGGCGGCCCAGCCGTGCATGCTAAGGTAAGTGTTGTAGTTGGCCGGGTCGAGAAATTGGAAGCCGCTGGCTGCTAGTTCTGTGCGGAAGACGACGGCAAACATGCCGCCGATGCCGAGCATGATAATGCCGGTGACGCCATACTGAATGCCGATGACCTTGTGGTTGTAGTCAACGCCGAAATAGCGGGTCCAAGCAGGCCGGCCGTGCGGCGGGCCGTGGTGCAGCGGCGTCTCGATGCCGCGCATCCACTGGAACCAGTCGGTCAGTGCGCCCACGCCGATCAGAAAGCCGATAGAGCCGATGATGATGCCGCCCACCAGCGCCGGCTCCTCGTTCCAGACCGGATCAAGACCGAACAGCAGCCGGGAGACGATCACCAGCAACATGCCCGCGGCAAAGCCCACGATTTGCCCGACGACCCCGCGCACGAGGCCCAATGACCAGAGCGTCATGTATAGTATCCCTTCCCCTTTGATCCGATGCCGTCTAGTTAGTTGGACTGGGCGTCTGTCTCCGCGCCGGCATCGGTATTGGCGAGGGCCGGCGCAGCGCTCGCCGAACGCTCGGCGAGCCATTGTTCATATTCCGCTTGTTCGACGATACGCACGGGCGCGACCATGCTGTAATGGCTGAGTCCGCAAAGCTCGGCGCAATCCACCGAATATTCGCCCGTTACGACCGGCGTAAAACGCAGCGTCGTGGTCATGCCGGGCACCAAGTCCTGCTTAACCCGCATTTCAGGGATCCAGAACGAATGGATCACGTCGCGGGCCGTCATGTCCATGCGCGCTGGCCGGTCGACCGGCAGCACCAACTCGCTGGATACGATGCCGCTGTCGGGGTATTCAAAGAGCCAAGACCACTGGAAACCGGTGACATTGACGGCAATCTCGTCCGGAGCGGCGCGTGTCACGTCCGATAGCGCCCGGATGCCAAAGAAACCGAAGACAAAGACGACGATGAGCGGTATGACCGTCCAGGCGATTTCTAGCGTGGTGTTGCCTTCGAAGTGGGCGCCTTCGCTTTCGTCATCTGCGCTCTTGCGAAAAACAAACAGGCTGTAGAGCATGATCACGACGACCAGGGAGAAGAGGAAGGCGATCAGGGTGAGATGCCAACTGGTCAACTGGTCGATGATCTGCGCCTGGCGGCTGCCCTGAACCGGCATGGGCAGCAAGGCTTTGAGCAACAGATCCATCAGCACCGTGGCAATCGCCACAAGCACGCCGGCGATGATAAAATGGCGAATGTCGGTTGCGGACTTTGGCATAGCGGTACCCTTCTCCTGCTTATTGTTTCTGGTCAAACGCGATCCGAATTCGATGCCAACCGGCTAGACCGGCATCCGCCGATCAGTGCGCCAGTGTACACCCGTCGCAGCCGGTGCGGACATGAGCTATGTTCCAATCTCGTCTGCGATTTCGCAAGGCGACGTTGTTGCGCGCTAGGCAAAGGACGCAACGGCTAACAGGATCACAAACGCAATGGGCAGGGCGGTCAGGATAACCTCACGGCCCAGGCTGATGGAAAACGGGCTATTCGGCGCAGCGCCGTCTGCGTGGCTGCGATAGCGACGGACCGACGCGGCGGTAGATTGGACGAGCCAGATTTGGAGTCCCACGAATAGGATAAGGCCGGCCACGGCCAGGGCGGGGAACGCCTGCCCAGACCAGGAATGCGGAAAGCGCAGTTGGGGCAGCGCGACCGCGGGCAGGTAGCTGAGCGTCACCCATGCGACGACGCCAGCCAAGATGAGGATGGAGCCGATTCTGCGAATTTGTTTGCCCATTTCAGTCCCTCTCTCTCCTGTAGCGACGGGCGAGGATTGTACCAGCCTTGATCGGGCGTGTCAAACGAGATCGGGTCTTCCGGACATTTTCGGCGTAGGCGGGGACAGGATAACGGCGGAAACGTATGGAGCGCAGGTCGCAGCGCAGCGAACGCACAGGCCATGCGGGAGCGAAAAATGGGATTGGCCGAGCTGTTTGCATCCCGGCGGCGGGGCCAGTATCTGCGTTCGTGTGCTCATAGCGGAAACGCGACAGGGCGCGTTTTGACAGCGGCGCGCCTAAGCGCTACAATACACGATGTTGTTTAGAATCGTTCCAGATTGCGCCGTGTGCGGGGAGCGATTCATAGAAGGACGGAGCGAATCAAGTGGCAAAGACCGATATTTTTCTCAGCGCTTTAAAGCTTTCGGGCCGACGCATCACCGAGCAGCGGCGCATCATCTGCGACTACCTGGCGAACTGCCGCACGCATCCGACTGCCTCACGCATCTATACCGAATTGGCCGCGGTGCATCCGGAGATCAGCCGCGCCACGGTGTATAACACGCTGAACACGCTGCAGGAGTTGGGCGCGTTGGTCGAGATCAGTTTTGGTGATGGGCATACGCATTATGAGACCAACCCCGCGCCGCATGTCAACCTTGTCTGCTTGCGCTGCCACCGCATCATCGATGTGCCGGTCGACTCGCCGCTTGAGGGCGTAGAGGCGGAACGGTGGCACGAGGCCGGATTCTGGCCTATTGCGGTGAAGATGGAGGTCTATGGCTTTTGTTCCGAATGTCGTGAGCGCAAGAAAGAAGAAATACGGGACCAATGGCGACAGAGCCATGAGGGGTCGCCGGAAAGCAAGCCTGCTAAAGCGGAGGAAGACTAGATGACGATGCAGACCGTGGAGTCCGCGGTGCGATCTGGGGGGAAGCCGGCCGGCGGCGCGCCGAGCCTGTCCGTGTTTGCGCTGTGGCGTGAGAATGTCGAACTGACGTTGGCCGCGATCACGCTGGTTGCGCTCTTGATCGGCTGGATCGGCGGGGCGTTGACAGGCGCGCTGCCGCAATGGGCGGTGACCGTGTTTGCGGTGATTGCTTTCGGCGCGGGGGGCTATTCCGGTTTGAAGGGCGCTATCGAGGAGGCCAAGGAAGGCCGCCTCGACATCGACTTTTTGATGATCGCGGCGGCTCTGGGCGCGGCCTTGATCGGCGAGTGGGAAGAAGGCGCGCTGCTGCTCTTCCTCTTCACGCTGAGCGGCGCGCTCGAGGAGTTCGCCATGGACCGTACGCGCAAGGCCATCGAGGCGCTGGGCAATCTACGTCCGGAAGTGGCGCTGGTGCGCCGCGACGGCGCCGAAGTCTCTGTGCCGGTGGAGGACCTTCGCCTCTCGGAGATCGTCCTTGTCCGCCCCGGCGAGCGGCTGCCCGTGGACGGTACGGTTACCAAGGGCTCAAGCTCGATTGACCAAAGCCCGATCACGGGTGAGAGCGTGCCGGTGCTCAAGGAGATCGGCGATCCGGTTTTTGCCGGCACGATCAACGGCGGCGGCGCCCTGGAGATCGCAGTCGGCAAGCCGGCGTCGGAAAGCACCTTGAGCAAGATCATCAAACTGGTGGCCGAGGCGCAGAAGGATGCCGCGCCTACGCAGCGCTTCATCGACCGCTTCAGCCAGCCGTATACCTATGCGGTGATCGCGGCCACGCTGTTGGCGATCGCTATCCCGTGGTTCTTCATCAACGAGCCGTTCGGTGACACGCTCTACCGCGCCATGACGCTCTTGGTGGTGGCGAGCCCCTGTGCGTTGATCATCAGCACGCCGGCCAGCATCCTCAGCGCCATTGCCGCCGGAGCACGCAACGGCGTGCTCTTCAAGGGCGGCGCGTATCTTGAAAAGGCAGCCGCCGTGCGCGCGGTGGCTTTCGACAAGACCGGCACGCTCACTCACGGACGTCCGGTTGTGACCAACGTGCATCCGCTCAGCGGTTATCAGCGCGCCGATTTGTTGCGCATGGCGGGCAGCGCCGAGATGCGCAGCGAGCACCACATCGGCCGGGCGATCGTCGAGGAGGCGCAGAAGGACGGCATTGAGTTGGAAGAGCCGCTGGAATTCTGTGCGGTCGCCGGGCACGGCATCGAAGCCAAGTTCCAGCGCAAAAACCATGTCGAGACGATCTTTATCGGCAACGACAAGCTGTTCATGAACGAGGAGATGGAATTCTCGCCTGCCATCCGTCTGATTGGCGACGCGCTGCAGAAGCAGGGCAAGACTGCCATGCTCGTGGTGCGGCGCAGTACTGTAGAGGATACGCTCGGCTCTGCCCGCGACTGGGAAGTGGTGGGCTATCTGGCCGTGGCCGATTCGGTGCGACCCGAATCCAAGGCTGCGGTGGAGGATCTGCGCGCCGTAGGCGTCGAGCGCATCGCCATGTTGACGGGCGACAACAAATCGGTTGCCGACGCCATTGCCGGCGAAGTCGGCATCACCGAGGTGTACAGCGGTCTTCTGCCGGAGCAAAAGGTCGAGGTGATCGAGCGTCTAGTTGGGGAGACGGACGTGGCGATGGTGGGCGACGGCGTCAACGACGCGCCGGCGCTGGCGACCGCCTCGCTTGGCATTGCGATGGGGGCCGGCGGCACGGATGTGGCGTTGGAGACCGCCGACGTGGTGCTGATGTCGTCCGACCTGTCGAAGCTGCCTTTCATGTTGCGTTTGGGGCGCCAGGCGGAACGCATCGTGCGCCAGAACGTGATCTTCTCGGTAGGCGTGATCATGACGCTGGTAACGCTGACGATCCTCGTACCGATCTTTGTAGAGGGATTCTCGCTGCCGTTGCCGTTGGGCGTCGTCGGCCATGAGGGCAGCACGCTGATCGTGGTGACCAACGGCCTGCGAATGTTGGCGATGCGGCCAAAATAAAGAACCAATCCGTTGCACCACACTGTATAAAAAGCGGCGGCCCTGCCCAGGGCCGCCGCTTCTATTTTGCTTGTGTAAATGCGCTTACGGCCGCGCCGGCGAGCCGTCCGGCCAGCGCGTCTGCGTCCAGAACTCCACTTCGTCGACGGGCGGGTATTGCGCGGCCAGCGCCTCGTCGATGTCGATGCCCAGGCCGGGCTGGTCATTGGGGTACATGTAGCCGTCGCGCACTTCGGGCAGGCCGGGGAACATGTCATAGACGAGCGCGGGGAAGCGACACCACTCCTGAATGCCGAAGTTCGGCGCCCACAGGTCGAGGTGCAGGTTGGCGGCGTGGCCGACCGGCGAGGTGTCGCCCGGCCCGTGCCATGCGGTGCGAATGCCGTACATGTGTGCGAAATCTGCTGCGGCCCGCGCCGGCGTGATGCCGCCCATCTGGCTGACATGCATGCGGATGAAGTCGATGAGCTTGCCAGCGATGAGGGGCTGCCATTCGCGCGGGTTGTTGAACAACTCGCCCATGGCGAGCGGCGTGGCGCACTGCTCGCGGATGCGCTCGAACCACTCGATGTCCTCCGGCGCCAGCGCATCTTCGAGGAAGAAGAGCTTGTACGGCTCGAGGTCTTTGGCGAACTGCACGGCGTCGATGGGCTGCAAGCGCTCATGGATGTCGTGCAGCAGTTCCACTTCGTCGCCCAACTCGGCGCGCACATGGTCGATCATGTCGAGCATATTGCGCATGTAGGCGCGCGGGTCGTAGTAGTGGCCGTCGGGCGAGCCGTCGGGCCGGGACGGCATGTCCGACCGGCCGCCGTAGCCGCCCATCTGCACGCGGATGTAGCGATAACCCTCCTCCATAAAGCGGCGAACATTGTTCTCGACCTCGTAAGCGTCGCGTCCGTCGGCATGGACATAGACTGCGGCGGCCTCGCGACACTTGCCGCCGAGCAGATCGTAGAGCGGCATGTTCGCCATCTTGCCTTTGATGTCCCACAAGGCTTGGTCGATGCCGGAAATGGCATTGTTGAGAACGGGGCCGTTGCGCCAGTAGCTGTGCACCGTCGCCATGCGATACAACTCCTCGACGCGTGAGACATCGCGCCCAAGGACGAAGGGCTTGAGGTGTTTCTCGATGGCCGTGACTACGGGGTGGAAGCGTTGGGTGAAGGTGGCGCAGCCCAGCCCGTATAGCCCCGGCTCGGAGGTGACGACTTTGACGATGACAAGGCGAGACCCTGCCGGCTGGGTGACGATGACCTGTACATCTTGAATGGTGACGGGCATGGGCCTACTCCGATCTGGGTTGGGCGTTGAGATCGCCGTTGCGGCGGGCGGGCATGAAAATCTCGTAGCTGAGAGGGTCGCCGTAGCCCTCGATCTCTGTGGGGGCGACGCCGGGGCTTTCCAGCGCGGCCATCACGACGCGTTTGTTGAAGATGCCGACGTACTCGCTTGCCAGGTACTCGTCGACGGGCATCCAGCGCGATTCTTCGATCTCATTGGGCTGGATGGTGATTTGCCGGGTGAGGGGCGAGAGCCGGCAGATAAAGTAGATGTCCGACTTGTTCCAGCGGTAGCCGTGCCAGTGGCGGAAGCAGACGAGCGCCTCGAACTTGGCGCGGACGCCGGTTTCCTCGAACACCTCGCGAATGACGGCATTGACCAGGTGCTCGCCGGGCTGGAGCGCTCCGCCGGGAAGTTTGTAGTAGGGGCGAGTGCGGTCGCGGCGGTGCAGCTCGTTCACGACCAGCAGCTCCTGCCGCTCGTTCAGGACCACGGCCCCGGCGCCGATGAAATGGGTGGCGAAGGACGGCACTAGCGCATCCGGGTTCAGCCGACAGACCAGGCTGAGGTTGATATCGGCCGCGTGATGAAAAGTGAAGCCCGCATCTGTAGCCGCGGGAATAAGCGCGGCCTTGTCGATGGGCACATCCAGCCAGACAACGGCGCGGCCTTCCCGACGCCATACATCAAGGGAGGCGCCTAAACGGCGGCGAAACTCGACCGCGTCGGCGGGAAGCCGGTCCTCGGCCACCTCGACGCCGTTAAAGCGATTGACTATATGGTCTAGCAACTGTACATCAGGCATCTGTATGAAACGTCCTCGTTCGTCAATTACGCAATCGTCGCACTTGGGCGGCTGTTCAACCGGGTCAAAACTGCTGCGAACACGCTTTTCGTTCCCGTCGTCGCTCTGCCGTATTGCGCTACTATACCGTAAAGAGCGGCTCGACGTCCGCCATGATCTCGTCCAGTTCGGCCCGGTCCATGTCGTCCAGATACCCGCGCGGGGAGCGGGCGACGCGCGTCTTGAAGACGCCTCGACGGTATAGCACTTCCTTGTAGGCGGCGACGCCGTGCATGCGCTCAAAGTTGATTAGCGGCATGATCTGGTTGTAAAGCGTGCGCGCCTCGGCCATTTCGCCGCGCTCGAGTTTGTCCCAGATGGCAACCTGAACGTCGGTAGCCTGGCAGGCGGGCATGTTGCCCGCTGCGCCGCGACGGTATTCGTCGAGCAGGTAGATGGCGCCCTGGCCGCCGAACACGCCCTTGCACGCATCGCCCGCTGCGGCGATGGTCTCGGAAATCTGGCGCGGCTCCGGCAACGTTTCCTCTTTGATGTAGTCGACGTGGTCAAGCTCGCGAACCATGCGCGCCAGCAAGCCGGAGGTCATGGGCGTGCCCACCGGGCCGATGTAGTTCTGGATGAAGATGGGGACTTCGAGCGCTTGCGAGAGGGCCTTGTAATAGGCGTAGCAGCCGTCTGCGTCCGGATGGAGGATGTGCGGCGGCATCGCCATGACGGCGTCAGCGCCGGCGCGCTGGGCGTACTTGCTGAGGTCGATTGCGGGCAGGGCGTGGCCGGATGTCGTGGTCGCCACGACGGGGATCTGTCCTGCGGCTTCGGACACGACAATATCGATCCAGCGCTTGCGTTCGTCGTCCGACAGAGTCGGGAACTCGCTGGCATTGGCCGGGCCGACCAGCCCATGCGCGCCGGCTTCGATACAGAAGCGCACCTCTTTGCGCAGGCTTTCCTCGTCCATCTCGTAGTCTTCGGTGAAAGGCGTCACGACGATGACGAAGATGCCGCGCCAATTATCAGCCATTTTTCGTACTCCTCTTTTCATTATTTTTTGCGTGTTATAACAGAGAATCAGACTTCTGTTGATGTGGGCAAAGCATCTTGCGAGAAGCCGCCGGCTTTATGCCGGGGCTTTCAGCCAGCGGTCGAACCAATCGAAGGCCTCGGCCTGCATGTCCGGCTCGAACTTGTGGGGGCCGGGATAGTAGGTGCAGCGGTAGCGGTCGGCGGCAACGGCCTTACGGTAGATGTCGGACAACATGCCATCCGCCCGCTCCATTTCCGGCAGCGTGAAGAGCGGGTCCGCTGTGTTGTTGAGCACGAGGGTGGGCAGCGGGACGCGCAGGCCGAGAATTTCCGGGTAGTCCAGTTCGGGTGGGAGCAGGGGCACGTAGCACATCCACGTATGCGTATGGCTGCGGTTGAGGAGGTAGTCGCGCCAGGTAGTCATCATGCCGGCGCAGACCGCGCAGCGAATGCGCGTGTCGAGGCCGGCGAGAAAGACCGTGCGCAGGCCGCCGCCGGACAGCCCGCCGCAGCCCACGCGCGAGGCGTCTACGTCCGGACGGGCGCACAATACGTCCAGCGCACGCTGGTCTTCGGCGGAGAAAACGCCGGGCCAGGTCGTGCCGGCGGAGAAGAGCGACTTGGCGAGGATCGATTCGTGTACGGCGGCCCATCGATTATAGGCGGCGATGTTCTGCGGGTTTTCGGGGTCGTCGTCGCTCAACCCGTCGCGGATGGCTTCGGGCACATCGGCCAGGCGCACACGGCGGCTGGCGAAGGTGAAGGCGTCGGGAACGAGTACGGCATAGCCGCGTTTGGCAAGCTCGTTGGCCCAGGCTGTGCCGCCATAGGACGAATCCTGGTGCTCCTGTACGGCGGGATGGACCTCTTGCGATGTGCGCGTGATTTTGCGGCAGCCGAGGTATTTGTTGCCGCCGTGGTCATGCAAGGCGACAACGCCGGGCAGTTTACCCGTCGCGCCGGCCGGCTTGAGGAATATGGCTGCGGTAGGCGGGCCATAGGGCAGTTGCCAAGTTAGTTCCTCGATGTGGAGACCGTCAAATTCGTATTGCGCCTGCACTGTCGCAGTTGGTGCGCCGCCGGTATCCGGCTGGGCGAGGCGGGCAAGCAACTGGGCGCGGGCCTTCTTGCGCCAGTCTTCCAGATCGGAGACATCGGCGCGGCGGAACGAGAAGCTGCCGGGTTGGTCCGGAAAAAGTGAGGCGGCCCATGCGCCGTAGGCGCCGATCATCGTGGGGGCATTGCCGGCGCGGTGTACGTTCTGTGCCATCGGAGCGCTCCTTGTGTTTATGCCAATGGCTTGTCGCGCTGGACAAGTTGCAGCGGTTCGTGCCACGGCGTGCGCAGAAAGGCGAGCTTGTCCCCGGCTGCGGTGCTGGTGATCTCGCCGATCGGCGTGGCGCCGGCTTCGATTAGGCGTTTACGATCGGCCTCGATGTCGGATGTGACAAAGGCGAAATGGAGCAGATACGGACTCATCGCGGCGTAATCGGGAATCGGCGCCGCGGTGTTGTGATAGAGCTCGATCATGCTGCCGGACGCGTCGGCAACAAAATGCATATAGGGGGCTTCGGCGGAGGACAGAACTATGTGCATGTCGAAGTTGTCGACCAGCCATTGAGCAAGCAGCGCAGGCTCACTGACATTGACGGCGATATGTTCGAGTTTCATGATATGCTCCTCTGCGGATGAAGGGCGATGCGCTTGCCGGCAGCAGATGCGACAACCGAGAACCCGTCCATTGTAGATCAGGAAGCGAAAAATCGTCATATTGCCCCTTCTCCCTGCGGGCGCGGCAACGACGCGGCGTTGTTCTCCTGATATGCTCGATTGTGTACGCAAAAGCGGCGCCAGCGCGGATAACTGCTATGTATATGCGCACAGGCAAATCTTCTGCGTATGAGCCGCTCGGCGGTATAATAACGCGAATGCGCGGCTTTCAAAGTGAAAGCATAACCGGCATAGATTGCGGCCGGACGCATCTGAAAAATAATGGTACAAACGCTGTGTCTCCGTCCGCACGGGGGCGACAGAACGACGGTGAGATCAGGCATATATGAATAGTGCAGAGGCGGCCGAACTTGTTCGCCAAATGGAAAATTCGGGTTTCGAGATGGTCGCGCGGCCTCACCCGCGCAGCCCGGGCTATAACGGGTTGCTTGTGGCTATGCGGCGCATTCCAACTGAGAGACATTATGATCCGGAGACAGTTCAGCTATTTTTGAGTGAGGGACAGGGATACCCTGCCCTAGCGACGCTGCATATGGACAGCGAACTCGGCGACAGAAACCGGATATGTCCAGGGCAACTGGAGATTACCGACCGGTTCAACAAACGCTTGGGGTTTTTTACCTTTGGCGGCGAAGTGGATGTGGCCGTGGCGCCCGGAGTGAACGTTTTTACGATCCGGTCTCCGGCGCCGATTTTGAGCCTATCCAACGGGTTCCGCGATGAAATGGCGGACCAACTGGCATCAGGGACCGAGGCGCTGTGGGCTAGGCTGCGCGTACGGTGGGGCGTGAATGACAGCGCGTTTATGCGCCGGCTGGCATCGCTTCATCCGTTGGAGCTATATGCGGCAACATTGGAATCGTTGCATGTCTCGTACCAAGATTCACCCATTCTACGCCAGACATTTCCGGAATTCTACGGCATGCTGCGCCGCGAGTTGCAATGGGTGCAGAGCGTCGGCGTCCTAGGCGCAAGGAATCTCGCCCTGGATGATCTGATGGCGCCGGCGGAGAGCGACTGGGGTTGACAGGCTGCGACGGCAGACCTATACTTGACCTATGAAAACTAAGCCGGGACCTTTCAACTGGCGAAGGCGCGCCTGATCGGGCGCGACGTGGAAGCGACCACGAGGGAGAAAGGTTTGGCGGCGTCTGACAGCCGTTCGCCTGGGCTGGGCAGTCGAACCTCGTACCGGTTCGGCTGCTTTTTTATTGCGCCATTCGACGGCGGGCGTCTCGACCTGACGATTGCCGATGTGAACGGTCCAAACCGAAAAGAAAGGAACTGAGCCATGTCTGCGTTTCGAGCGCTGCTTTCCGTATCAGACAAGGCCGGCCTGGCCGAATTCGCCCAACGGCTGCATGCGGCGGGCGGCGAGTTGGTTGCCAGCGGCGGCACGGCCCGCACGATCGGCGATGCAGGGATTCCTGTGCGGGCTGTCGAGGAGATCACCGGCTTTCCGGAGATCCTGGGCGGGCGGGTCAAGACGTTGCACCCAGCCGTCCACGGCGGGATTCTGGCGCGACGCACGCCTTTGCATCTGGACGAGCTGGCTGAGCACGGCATCGGCCCGATCGATCTGGTTGTGGTGAACCTCTATCCGTTCCAGACGACGGTGGCGCAGGCCAACGTTACGCTGGCGACCGCGGTCGAGGAGATCGATATTGGCGGTGTGGCGCTGCTGCGCGCTGCGGCCAAGAACCATGAATCGGTGACCGTAGTCTGCGACCCGGCGGACTATGACCGGGTGGCGGCGGCCTTTGCGCGCGGCGGAACCAGCGCCACAGAGCGGAAACAACTTGCGCTCAAGGCGTTTCGCCACACCGCAGAGTACGATTCTGCGATCGCGGCCTACCTCGCCGGGCAGGTAGGCGAGGAGGATAACGCCCCGTTGCCGGAGCTAATGCGCCTCGAATTGGCGCGTGTGCAGTTGAACCGCTACGGCGAAAACCCGCACCAAGCCGGCGCGCTCTACGCCTATGCCGGGGATGAGGCGCCTTTTACGGTGCTGCACGGCAAGGAAATGAGCTATAACAACTGGCTCGATCTGGACGGTAGCTGGCAGGCTGCCCAGGACTTCCGCGAACCGACCGTGGCGATTATCAAACACGGCAATCCGTGCGGGCTTGCGAGCGCCGATACGTTGGCGCAAGCCTACGCCAAAGCCCTGGCGAGCGATCCGGACAGCGCTTTCGGCGGCATCATCTCGGTCAATCGCCCTCTGGATGTGGAGGCGGCCAAGCTCATGTCTGAGTTGTTCGTGGAGGTGATCGCCGCGCCGGCCTATGACGAGGACGCGCTCGCCGTGTTGACGACGAAGAAGAACCTGCGCCTGGCGGCCCCAACGGGCGTCAGGCCGCGGCCACTAAGCCTGCGCAGCGTGAATGGCGGCGTGCTCGTTCAGGAATTGGACCGCAGCCAGTTGGATATGAATCCAGAAGGATGGCGTATCGTCAGCCGGCGGCAGCCGACCGCTGCGCAACTGGCCGATCTGGCCTTTGCCTGGCGCGCCGCGCGCCACGTCAAGAGCAATGCGATTGTCTTTGTCAAGGACAGAGCTACCGTCGGCGTCGGCGCGGGCCAGATGAGCCGCGTCGACTCTGTGATGTTGGCGGGCCATAAAGCCGGGGAGCGCGCCCGCGACGCGGTGATGGCGTCCGACGCGTTTTTCCCGTTCGCCGACGGCATCGTGGCGGCAGCCAAGCACGGCATCTCGGCCGTGGTGCAGCCGGGCGGCTCGGTGCGCGACGACGAGGTAATCGCCGCGGCGGATGAACTGGGTCTGGCGATGGCCTTTACAGGGACCCGGCATTTCCGTCATTAGGCACGCGGCCCCGCTGCGAAGCGCCTTGCTGCCATGTCCTGCAACAAGGGGACAGATGACACATGACACGCTTGTTTTTACGCGCTATACTGTGGGCAGTTCGGTTGCCGGTGCGTCGCGTGGGCGTAGACCGCCTGTCGAGAAGGAGATACGGCCGTGAAGATCGTCATGGATCGAAACTATTGTGATGCCGCCCTGTCCTTTTGTGCGCGCTGTTCCGCCGCCTATTTCCGCAGACCGTTGGGCACGGATCGACCGTGCATTGTCGACGTGATCGACGACGGGGATGATGAGACGTTGCATTTCGTCTTGTTGACGGACGGTCGCGAACTGGAATTCGACCTAACCGACGAAATCCAGGAAGGGCTTGCCGCCGAGGGCTGGGAGTTCTTGGCTGATTTTGACCCGGGCTTCTTCCGAGCGGGCGCAGCGCAACGCTGGCGCGAACTGTCGCATATGCCGGCAACCCACGATTAGCTCGACGGTGCGCTTGAAGAGAGCCGGCGCGCGGCGGCAACTGGCGAGTAATGATGATGCGAAAACATGACCGGCGCGGGGAGCCGGGGTCGGAGCGCGAAAGCGGCGGGCCCGGCTCCCCGGCCGCGTCTTCGCGCGGCGTCGATGCGCTGATCGCTGGCGTGAGCGCCGAAGCTCTGCAGGCGTTGCGCGGCGCGCGTCCGGCAGACTGGTTCGTACGCACGCTTGCGGAGCAGTATTCCTTTATCAAGCTGGGCGACTTGCACCGTCCGTGGCAGTTCTTGCGCCAGATGGCGGGCGCTCCGCCTGTGCAACTCGGCGTCGAAGGCTTCCGGCAGGATTTGGTAGACGACTACAACCCGGCGCGGCATTACATGGCCTTTGTGTTTATCGGGTTCTATCTGCCGGGCTTGAGCGCGACGGCGATGCTGTGGCTGTGGGAGATTGCGAGCTTCGTGCGCTATCGAGGGGTGTGGAGTTGGCCGGATATGGTGAGCGGTCAAATCGGCATTGCGCATGGCCGGCTGGTCAGACGCTACGGCCCGACGGTGTTGCCCGGCCTGATAGCCAGCGATCTAGCCGAGCGGTAGCCCTGGCTGCTGTATCGGCGGCCCAGCCGGTTCGTCGAGGTCGACCGGGTCGTTGGCATCGGCGTTGCGCGCCGCCTCATTGGCGAGCGTGTCGGCGCGTTCGTTCATCTCTTGCCCGGCATGCCCTTTGAGCCATTCCCAAGACACCCCGCCGGCGGGCTGGTGCCGCTCAATGGCGTCGAGCAGTCGCTGCCATAGATCGCGGTTCTTCACCGGTTGTTTGGTTGAGGTTCGCCAGCCTTTGCGCTGCCAGTTATGTACCCGCTTCGTGATGCCGTCGCGCAGATAGGCGCTGTCCGTGTAGATGACCACGCGACAGGGGCGTGTGAGCGCTTCCAGCGCTTCGATGGCGGCGCGCATCTCCATGCGGTTGTTGGTGGTGTGGCTGGCGCGCCCGACGAGTTCCTTGCTGTGATCGCCGAATTGCAGAATGGCTGCCCAGCCGCCCGGCCCAGGGTTGCCGATGCAGCCGCCGTCTGTGTGGATGATGACGTGTTCGCTCATGAGCTTACTGCTGGGTGCGGACTTCGACAAAGGTGGTTTCGCCGGCTCTGACCTCAAATTCGGCGCGAACGCTTTCGCCGTTCACGTTGCCGATCAGGTAGTAGTAGCCGGCCGGCACGTCGCCCATTGCCCCGTTCTCGCCCCACGCGGGATCGGGGCCGATGTTTTCCGTGTCGAGGTAGGTTTCGATCTGGCGCGCCCAAACGGCTTTGCCGCCTTCAAAACGAGCAATGCTGATCTTGGCGCCGGCCCAGGTGCGCCCGTCGCCGGTGAGCAGGCGCACGGCGACCACGCCGCGACCGACCGCCGGTTTCATCCACAGGTAGGGATTGACGTTGTGGGCATAGGTGTTGGCGCCGAGCCGAACCTCGACATGCAGATGCGGCCCGATAGCGATGCCCGTCATGCCGACGAGGCCCACTACGTCGGTCGGCTGGACGCGCTGGCCTTCACCGATGAGAACCTCGTTGAGGTGACCGTAGAGAACGAAGACGTCGAGGTGTCCGCCGGCTACAGGCAGGCGCTGGTCTAGGCGAATGACGACCGTCTGTCCATAGAAGTTATTATAAGGGCCCAAGAGAGTCGGGTCATCCGGTCCGGCGTGGATGACCTCTCCGGTAACGCCCGCCTGGACTGGGGTTCCCAACGGATTCGAGATGTCCAGTCCGTGGTGAGGGCGGTAACGGTTGCCTGCTGTAGAGCCGAACTGGTAGTTCGGACTGGCCATAGTGTTGGGGACGGCTTCGGAAAACGGGTTTTGCATCCAGAAATGATCGTTGCGCTCAGGCGGCAGCGGTGCAAACGATGACCACAAGCGCCCCGGCGCTGTGCCGGACGCGACCCATGCGGGCGTCGGCTGAGGCTGCGGGGTGGGCGTAGGCGTGGGCGGAGGGAGCGGGGTGGGCGTAAAGCGGACGCCTACCGCCGGCACTATCTCGACTTTGGGGATGCTGCTCTCAATGATGCTGTTGTCAACGTCGACGGCGTTCAACAGATCAGGCGTCGCCGTTGCGGTGGGCAGAAGCATCACTTGCGGGAAGGCTGACGTTCTGCCCGAGGACGGGCGCACCACCTCTTCGGAGAGCGGCCGGACGGCAGGTTCTGCGTCCGGGACGGGCGCCGGAATCTCCAACGAGATCACCAGCGGGGTAGGGTTGATCTGATCTTCGAGCAGCGGCGCGAGCATTTCGGCGATTTCGTCGCTGTCGTTGTCGCCGTCGGCGCGCAGTTCGACGGCAGGCATCTCTTGCCCGGTCGCGGGGATTGCCGTGGCGGCAGGCGCAGCCGCTGCGTCTTCCAAGACAATGCCGCCGGGCGTGGCGTCGTCGCCGACGTCGATGGCGGGTATGAGCGTAGGCGCAGCTGTGGGGTCAATTGCGGGATCCTGCACTACGGTCGGCGTCACTACCTCGATCGCGGCGAAGGGGCTTGCCTGCGTCGGATCCGCCGGCTGTTCGGCGTTCTCAGACTCGGCAGCGTGCGTGGCGGCTACGTTGGCCGGATTGACGACGGCAAGGGAACGTTCCTCACTCGACGGGCGTTGTGCGTTGGGCGCGGAGAGGAGGGACAGGGATAAATCGGAACCCGTCGCACGCGGCCACGACCACCACATGACCGCAACTACCAGGCCCAAGAGGCCAAAGCGCGCAGTCAGCGCGCTCAACTTGCGTTTACCTGCCGCCGGAGAAGGCTGAGTGTTTTTGGAGTCGACAGGCGCATACAGGTCAGGATTCTGTGCGAAAAGTGCGCCCTGTGCTAGAATTTCTTGCTGTTCGGCGTCGTCAGGGCCGGAAGGGTCCTGATTCGGAGACCGGCGCAACCACCGTGTGAGACGAGAATCTGCCATGAGTTCGGAGAATTTCCCCATATCGACTGCCTTACCGGTCCGCCACTTCGACATCTTCACGCTGTTCCCGGTGATGTTCTGCGGCCCAATGTCCGAGAGCATCATACGCCGCGCCCAGGATAATGGGCTGGTCAGCGTTGCGCTGCATGATATTCGTTCCTACACCACAGATAAGCACCACGTCTGCGATGATACGCCCTATGGCGGCGGCGGCGGCATGGTCATGAAGCCGGAGCCGATTGTGCGGTCGGTTGAGACGGTTCTCGCCCGGCCTGCCGGCTGGACGCTGCCCGAGGCGGACGCCTACGTCAATCTGCCGCCGTGGGACGCCGAAAAACCCCTCGTCAAGCCGCCGGAAACGGCCATCATCTTGCTCACGCCACAGGGCCGCCTGCTCAATCAGAACGTTGTCGCCGAGTTGGGCGCATACCGCCGTCTCGCCCTGATTTGCGGACGCTATGAGGGCGTAGATGAACGGGTGCGCACCCAATTGGTAACAGACGAGATCAGCATTGGCGACTACGTTCTGAGCGGCGGCGAACTGGCAGCGATGGTCATCGTCGATGCAATGACCCGCGTTATTCCCGGAGCGCTCGGCGACGCTTTCGGCGCTCATCGCGACAGCCATTCGCCCGGTCTGGGCGGGCTGCTGGAGGGACCGCAATACACGCGGCCGCCCGTGTTCCGCAATGAGGCGGCGCCCGACGTTCTCTTGAGCGGGCACCACGGCCAGATTGAACGGTGGCGGCGAGAGCAAGCTCTGCTGCGCACATATCAACGGCGACCGGAAATGCTCGATTTGCTGCCGCTCTCTGCTGATGATCGCGGATTTCTCAGGAAGCTTGGGTGGCGAGCGGAGGAAGTGGAAGATTGAGTCGCAGCAACGCTGCTGACGACAAGATTAAGGTTATAAGGCCCCCGGACGATCCGTTCGCCTGCCGCACATCCGCGATTGTTCTGTTGGGCCAATTATAGCGTTGATTGATGCGCCGACAAAATCGGCGATGGCGATTCGGGTCTGAATTTCGCCGGTTGGCCGGCGGCAGGACGCAGGGAAAATGGCGATTATGCAGCTTTGGCCGGACGAGTTTTGGCGCAGATCGACCATGTGTGATAGACTGTGAAGGTTGTGAACTTAAGACATTAGACGTTGCTGCCGATGTCGGCAGTCTGATTGCATAAAGGATCGGTGACGTCATGACGAATGCACTCATGGCTTCTCTGCAGCCAGAACTGAACGCCCAGATGCCGGACATCAGTCCGGGAGATACGGTGCGTGTCCACCAACGGATCACCGAAGGCCGCAACGAACGCGTGCAGGTGTTCCAGGGCGTGGTGATTGCGCAGCACGGCGGCAAGTCGGCCGGCGCAACATATACGGTGCGGCGCACGGGCGCGCATGGCGTCGGCGTCGAGCGCACGTTCCCGCTGTATAGCAAGAGCGTCGAGCGGGTCGAGGTGTTGCGTAAGGCCAAGGTGCGGCGGGCGCAGCTCTACTATCTGCGCGAGCGCCAGGGCAAGGCTGCACGCCTGCGCGAGAAGCGCTTCCTCAGGGCCTAGCGCCGGGTCATTCGCTGCGCGCTGGAAAAGAATGAACAATTGCTACGCCGGCCAGGCTTTGGCCGGCATTTTGTCTTTGGGGAGAGGCTGTTTTGTGTTGGGCCGGGCGGTATGCTACTTTGTGGGCATGGGCAGGTTGAAGCCGGTTCCGGATCTATCGCTTGAGGATGCGCTCTGGTGCGCTGGCGCGCGCGTGGTCGCAGGCGTAGACGAGGCCGGGCGCGGCGCGCTGGCTGGCCCCGTTGTTGCGGCTGCTGTGGTTGTGCCGGCGCACGACGTATCCGCGGGCGTGTGGGGCCGCGTGCGCGACAGCAAACTGCTGACCGCGAGCATTCGCGCTGAGTTGGAGGTGGAGATCCAACAGGCTGCACAGGCGTGGGCAGTGGGCGTCAGCTCCGCAGCAGAGGTCGACGAGGCGGGCGTGGCGCGCGCCACGCGGCTGGCGATGGCACGCGCCATTGAGGAGTTGGCGCCGCGTCCGGACTATCTGCTGATCGACTGGGTTCGGCTGCCGCAACTAAACATTGCCCAGACGAGTCTGCCTAAGGCCGACCAGCGCTCAGTTTCGGTTGCGGCGGCGTCGATCCTGGCGAAGGTGCATCGGGACAGATTGTTGGTTGCGTTGCATGGCGACTATCCGGACTACGGCTTTGCCTCCAATAAGGGCTACGGCGCGCCGCAGCATCTGGCGGCTATCGAGCGCCTAGGTCCCTGCCCGCAACACCGGCTCTCATTTGCGCCGCTGGCGCAGCGACCGACCTTGTTCGATGCGGACGCGCCTTCTGGGGGTGCGCCATGACGCAAGGGACGAAGCGCGCGCCGGACGGGCGGCGACAGCTTGGGCAGCGCGGCGAGGAGCTAGCGGCGCAAGCCCTGGCACAGGCCGGGCTGGAGATCGTCGAGCGTAACTGGCGCTGTCGCGAAGGCGAGATCGATATTGTGGCGCACGATGTGGGCCCGGACTATGTGCGCGGCGTTCAAGATGCGGCCTGGCTCGTGCTGGTGGAGGTGCGCACGCGCCGCGGCGAAACCTACGGATCGGCGCGCGAGTCGGTGAACTGGCGCAAGCAGGCCAAGCTGCGCATGGTGGCGGAGGTCTACGTCCAGCAGACGGCGTGGACGGGACCGTGGCGTATCGACGTGGTGGCCGTGCAGGTCGACGGTTCCGGGCGCGTGGTCTCCATCGAACACCTCCGCAACGCGGTGACGGGCGTCTGAGCCGTGCAGCCGGCGATAGGGCCTGAACGTCAGGCCGCTCCCCAACAGCCCCTCATCGTCCTATTGGGGCCGACCGCCGTCGGCAAGACCGAACTCAGCCTTCTGCTTTGCGAGCATATCGGCGGCGAGATCGTCGGCGCGGACAGCCGGCAGATCTACCGAGGCATGGCGATCGGCACGGCTTTGGTCGGGGACGCGGACCGGGTGCGCGCGCCGCACCACCTGATCGACTTCTGCGCGCCCGACGAAACGTTGACAGTTGCCGCCTATCAGCGCTTGGCCTACGCCGTGATCGATGACATTCACCGGCGCGGCGCTGTGCCGGTCTTGACGGGCGGAACAGCGCTCTACGTGCGCGCCGTGACGGAAGGGCTGCGCATACCGGAGGTTCCGCCAAACTCGGAGCTGCGCGCCGAAATGGAGGAAACCTTGCGGCGCGAGGGACGCGAGGCGCTGTTTGAGCGGCTGCGCAGCCTCGACCCTGCCACGGCTGCGGTGATCGACCGCAACAACCCGCGGCGCGTGATGCGCGCGCTGGAGATCGTGATCAGCACCGGGAAGTCGAAGATCGAACTGGAAGGGGCGACGCCGCCTCCATACCAGACGCTGCTGATCGGTCTGGACCGGCCGCGTGATGAGTTGTACGCGCGCATCGACCGCCGCGTAGATGAGATGGTCGAGCTCGGGCTGGTCGAAGAGACGCGGCGGCTGCTCGCCGCGGGCTATGACGCGCGGCTGCCGTCGATGACGGGCCTCGGCTATCGCGAGATAACGGCCTACCTGCGCGGCGAATTGACTTTGGACGAAGCCGTGGCGCGCATCAAGACCGAGACGCATCGCTACGTGCGCCATCAATACACCTGGTTCCGCCGCATGGCGGGCGTGCAGTGGTTCGACATGCAGGCCGAGGACAGCCCGCAGCGCATCATGGCGCTGGCGGAGACGTTTCTCGCCGGGGGCAACGGGTGAGCATGCCGCGGGCTTGGATTGTGCAGTATTGTCTGCGTTGATAGCGATATGGGAGGAGAGCCATGCGGCTTGAGGTTAAGACGGCCATTATCACGGGCGGGGCGGGCGCGATTGGCCGCGCGACCGCCACACTTTTTGCGCAAGAGGGTGCGGCGGTCGTGCTGGCGGACGTCGACGACGGAGCCGGCGAACAGGCTGCGGCTGCGATTCGCGAGCAGGGGGGCAAGGCGCTCTACGTTCACGCCGACGTCACGCGCTTAGCCGACTGCGAGGCGATGGTGCGCGCGGCCGAGACCGAATTCGGCCGGCTGGATATCCTCTTCAACAACGCCGGCATCATGTTGAGCGCAGACGACGACGCGCTCAAGACGGACGAGGCGGTCTGGGATCGCACGCTGTCGGTCAACCTGAAGGGGGTGTTCTTAGGGTGTAAGGCGGGCATACCGGCGCTGCGCCGTGCGGGCGGCGGGTCGATCATCAACACGGCTTCGTTTGTGGCCAAGGTGGGCGCGGCCACGCCGCAACTGGCGTACACGGCGAGCAAGGGAGGCGTGCTGGCGATGACGCGCGAGCTCGCCGTAATCCATGCCCGTGAGAACATCCGCGTCAACGCGCTGTGTCCGGGGCCGTTGCGCACGGAACTGCTGATGAAGTTCTTAGATACGGAACAGAAGCGGCAGAGGCGCCTGGTGCATATTCCCGCGGGGCGTTTCGGCGAGGCGCGTGAGATGGCCTACGCCGCGCTGTTTCTGGCTTCCGACGAGTCGTCCTATATGACAGGCGCCGAGTTTGTCGTGGACGGCGGCATCACCGCAGCCTATGTGACGCCCGAATAGGCGATACCGGACTGAAAGAAAACGTCCGCCGGAAGATGCCGGCGGACGTTAGAATTGCGGTTTGGCTGCGCCGGCGGCTAGCTGCCGGGGATGACCAACTCCTGGCCTTCGAAAATGGCGTCGGGGTCGGTTAGGCCGTTGAAATCGAGAATCTCCTCGACGGTGACGCCGTAGCGGATGGCAATGCCGAGCAGACTCTCGCCGCTCTGCACGACATGCACTGTGCCCTGGCGGACGAGAACGTCGCGTTGCGTGACGCCGGGGATGATCAACTCCTGGCCGACGCGCAGCAGGTTGCTGTCGACCAGGTTGTTCGCCTGGATAATGGCGTCGGCGCTGACCCCGTAGATGCCGGCGATCTCAAAGAGACCTTGGCCCGCCTGGACGACATGCACAACGTTTTGTCCCGGGACGACCGGCTGAGTCGCCGCGTCTGGTTCTGCACCGGCTGCGCCTGTTTCGGCAGAAGGCTGGTAGTTGGGAATGATGATCTCCATGCCGACGGTCAGGTTGTTGCGATCTAGGATGTTGTTGAACTCCATGATCGTATTGGGATTGACCCCAAAGCGCAGCGCTATGCCGTTGAGCGTATCGCCGGGCTGGATCGTATAGGCGAAGGGGCCGGGCGTGGGCGTGGGCATGCCTTCGGCGGTCATGCCTTCGACGTAGGGGACGTAGAGCGGTTGGCCGACGTAGAGGTTGTCGCCATCCAATGCATTAAGGTCGCGCAGGGTTTCCAAGTCCGTGTCGAACTTGACGGCGATGGATGAGAGCGTCTCGCCCGGCTGCACCGCGTATTGGAACGTCTCGGGGCGGAGCACTGCGGTTGGCGTCGCATCCGGCTCAGGCGTGCCTGTGCCCAACGAGGTCACTTCGGGTTCGGCGTTAGGCGCGTCCTGGGCGGGTTCCTGGATCTGAATAGGCGTAGGCGGAACATTCGCCAGCGCCGACGTTGCGGTAGGCTCCGGCGTGGGGCGCTCCCGGGTGCAGGCGGCTAACAGCAAGGCCAGCGCCAGCACGATGACGGCTCTACGGTACGCGGCATCCACGACAATCCCTCCGATGTGTAGACAGCGGCTCTATGACAGAGATAATAGCACGACGGCAGGCGAAGTGCAAGCGAATTAGCGTAATATCTGGTAGGTGGTGGAGGCGGCCAAGAAGGCGAAGATGAGAAGCGGCAGGTTGAACGGCGAAAAACCGAGGAACAGCGCCGCCGCCAATCCGCCGAAAAGGACGCCAAAGACGATGCCGCCCAAGGCAAAGTAACGCAACTGGCGACTGCGGCGCCGGCTGATCGCTCGGCGGATGATCTGCGCCAAGATGCCGCCCGCGGCGCCCCCGACCATGAAGGCGATGAGCAGGCTGAAGAACCAGAAGGGGAAGATTCCGAATAGGAATGCGGCAATTGGCGTAGCGATAGCAGAGACGATCAGCGCCACTACAAACGCAATCAGGTTGTCGGCGGGCGAAGCGTTGAAGTAGTTGTCCTGCACGCCGCGGATGCATTCTTTGCAGCGATAGCCCACGTCGGTGAGTTGGGCGCACTTAAGACAGATGGGCTTGCCGCAACGGTTGCAGCGCAGCAGCGTTTCTACTTCGGGATGATTGGCGCAGTAGAGAACCTCGGCGGGCTGGCTGCCGGACGAGGCTTCGCGTGCTTGGCCTTCAGTCGTGCTGTCGATGGTCGGCGTCGAGTCGGTCGAGTTGGTCAATGTTGCGGCTCCTAGCCCTCCGGCCAGCGCAGTTTGTCCATGAGCGCTTCGTAAAAGTAGCTGCGTTCCCGCAGGCGAACAAATCGGGCCAAATTCGGGCTGCCCACGACGACAACCTCGTCGCCTTCATACACTTCGACGACGAATTGGCCGTCGACCGTGAGCATGGACTCGTGGTCGCTGTAGGCCCTCATGCGGATCTCCGTGCCCTCCGCGAGCACAAGCGCCCGGTTCATGCTTAGGTGCGATGCGATCGGGATTACCAGGATGTTGCGCAATTCCGGCGGCAGGATGGGGCCGCCGGCGGCTAGCGCATAGCCTGTACTGCCGGTCGCCGTACTGACGATTAAACCATCGCAGGTATAGGTCGTCAGATAGCCTCCATCCAGTTTGGCGCTGATGCGTACGACACGCGCCAGCCCGCCGCGGCTGAGTACGACGTCGTTGAGTGCGTCATACTCGCAGATGACTGTGCGATCTCCGTCGGTTTCGCGCGGGCGTTCGAGGCGGACGCGCACCATCAGACGTTCCTCGGTCCAGCAGCGCCCGGCGAGCATATGCTGGAGGGGGCGCTGCCAGTCGTCGGGCGAGACTTCGGCGAGAAAGCCCAGCCGGCCCATCTTTACGCCCAGCATGGGGACGCCGTAGGCTGCGCCCAGACGGGCGGCGCGTAACAGCGTACCATCGCCGCCCAGGGTGATGAGCAGGTCCACGTTGGGCAGATGCTCCATCACGGCCTCGCGCTCCCAGGCCGACTCGAACCAAATATCTTCTACGCCTTCGGCGCGAAGGAAACGCCCGATATCGGCTGCCAGTTGGATCGACTCCGGCTTCTTGGGGTGATGCAAGACGCCGACGAAGCGAAATTGCGCAGGGACGGAAGTGGGAAGGACGCCCAGGGGTGATCCGTCCGGTTCAAGCGCGTTGCGGGCCATGCCGTATGTTCCCGTCTCGGTCAGGCGGATGCGAGTTCAATCCGGCTATGTCGCGTGCAACGTAAACTGATTGCTGTGTGCCGGTCGACATAGGTGGATGATAGTGTACGGGGCATGATCCGTCAAATTGATGCCGCCGGCTAGGATGCGGGTTGCGATCCGGTTTTGCAAGAGTCGCACAGCAGTTCGCCCTGTGGTATGATACGAAAATCATGCGCGTGCTGATTTTATCCGACATCCATGCTAACCTGGTTGCCCTGGAAACGGTGCTCAACGCCGCGCAGGGCAAGTTCGACGCGATCTGGTGTTTGGGCGATGTAGTCGGCTATGGGCCGCGGCCCAATGAGTGCATCGAGATCATCCGCGAACGCGCGGCGCTGTGTGTGATGGGCAACCACGATTGGGCAGTGTTGGATCGCCCGGGCATCAACGTGGACGACTTCAACCCGCATGCGCGCCAGGCCGTCTTGTGGACGCGGCAAGCGCTGACGTCCGAGAACCTGGCGTATCTCAACCAACTGCCCGACACGCCGGTCCACCCGGCGGGGGTGAGCGATGTGCTGGTTACGCATGCCAGCCCGCGCGAGCCTGTGTGGGAATATATCCTGACGCCAAGCATTGCGATGGAGAATTTCGCCTCATATGAAGACCCCATCTGCCTGGTCGGGCACACGCACAAGCCGGTCATCTTCCGCTGGGCGCTGCATGCGCGCGTAAACGCCGGTCCGGATGAGTATCGCCCGGCGACGGTGGATATGCTGCAGCCGCAGGTTGGGGCGTCGGTTGCGCTTACAACCACGCCGAACCTGCGCTTGATCATCAACCCAGGCAGCGTCGGTCAGCCGCGCGACAACGATGCCAGAGCGGCCTATGGCATCTTGGACTTGGCTACGATGACCTGGCGAGCGGAGCGCATCGCCTACCCCATCGAACTGACCCAGGGGCAGATGCAGGAAGCCGGCTTGCCGCGGCGGCTGATCGACCGGCTGAGTTTTGGCTGGTAAGGATTAGGCGTCGCGTTGTAAAGATCGGTCCTCAGCGAGCATCCCTATCCGGCTCGCTCGACGCGGAGCCGTCTCCACCCAAGCGATCGTACATCTCGAACCAGTCGGGAAGCTCCTGGGCGCGCTGGTGTGCGCGGGTCGCCTCTTGTTGCTGGCGATAAAGCTCGATGCGGCGGCGGATTTCCTCGCTCACCCCGCGCGGGTTGGGCACCCAATCGAAGGTAAACATGCCCTCCGTGGCCGCGGTTTGCAGGCGTACATTGCCGAAGCCGAAGAGGAAGTTGATCGGGCTGGGCATGCTGACCTCGATGTTCTCAATTTCGCCCAGTAGCGCGCTGCGTCGATTCTCCGCGAAGAAGAGCGGCTTCTTCTCGACGTCGGCGATCTGCTTGTAGTCCACCTCGTAGGTGTCGTTGCGCCAGTCGGCCACGTTCCAGGCGAACCATGCGATTGCCGCCAGCCCGACCACGGCCAGCACGATGTCGAGGGCGGTCACAACCGCGTTGAGCGATTCGGGAAGGAACTGCTGGCCTGCCAAGAGCAACAGGATGAAAATGAGGATGATGGCTGGGCTGGTGACCCTGCCCAACAGGATCAGCCAATGCTTGCGCCAGACGATCAGGTCGAGCGAGGCCGGCGGTGCGGGCTGGGTGGG
>Ga0334887_1001566_pt1 | contig 29085 bp, 18 predicted proteins | sample GraSluR1_MG_10_FD_207217 | JGI IMG/M metagenome (GOLD analysis project Ga0334887, IMG submission 207217) | Sludge microbial communities from methane-producing bioreactor in Wageningen University, Netherlands - Granular Sludge_18_07-R1 | ecosystem: Engineered > Bioreactor > Anaerobic >...
GCAAACAGCTGTACTGAGCAGGAATATATACCAGTACCAGCTGGGACCCCAAACAAGAGGAAGAGAAACAACCGTGACAGCAGGGAGTCCAGGAGACAGGGAAGCTGTGTTGACCCTCATATATCCCTGGTACTATCAGGGAGAATCCCCGGCAGTATTGAAAAAGGAAAATAGCAAGGCAGCCCTGCCAGGGAGCATGAAACACCGGGCAGGAATTGGAATGGCAAGTATAGAGAAGCTCAGGCAGCAGTTAAGCATTAAAAGCTTGCAAGGAAAAAGGGGAGGTACTACTGCTGAAAATCTTTCAAAGATCAAATCAAGAAAGATAGCTGCAAACATTATCAGGCGCAAACAACCACAGATTCCAAGAACTGGAAACAACTTTCTTCTAACTCTAAAGAATCCGCTGTTGACACAAGCTCCTGGATGGCAATATCCTGATACGCCTATATTCTTGGAGTCGCTGCAGGTCTCTGCTCCAGAACAGCTAATTAATGCCGGATATAACCATAAGTATACAACTGCTGTAAATTTCCCCGGTCAAAACGGTGATTCACTGATATTACCAAGGCACAAAGGGTTCTATCCGCCTGGCAGCAGAGCTCAAGCAGGAGTACATGGTTCGAGACCTTTGGACCTGGGGCCTTTTCGGGATCTGGACTACAGAAGGGATTCAGTGCAAGTGGAGGGAAGTAAATCCCTGTCTTCTGAAGATACAGTTTCCCTAAAAAAACCGCTTGAAACTAAATTGAATATTGTGGAGGAAATGCCGCAAAGTCAGCATATTTCTACTGTTGAGATAAAGAAAATAGCTAATCGTGTATATAATGAAGTTTTGGAAAAAATGAAATTTGAGAGACAGCGCCGGGGTTTTTAGATTATCACAAGGGGTTGATATAATATGGCTCTGAAAAAGGCTATGATTATTGTTGAGAGAGCAAACGAAGAAGAGACTATAGAGGTATTGTTTAATCCCAATGAATACTCCATTGAGGCCAGCAATAATTTTGCCTGGAGAAAAATGCCGGGCTTGTCGACTCCGATTGCCCAGTTCATTAATGGCGAAGCTGCAACTTTGACCATGGATCTCTTTTTTGATACCTATGAAAGTGGAACCGATGTCAGGGACCATACATCCAAAGTATCGGGCCTTCTGGATATTGATAAAGATCTGCATGCGCCACCTGTTGCCAGATTTGTTTGGGGTTCTCTGGATTTTAAAGGGGTTGTTGAAAAGGTCTCCCAGCGCTACACCATGTTCCTTGACTCAGGCACCCCGGTAAGGGCAGTGCTGAATGTCCGATTCCGACGGTGGCAGAGTATTAAAGAACAGTTTCAGGAAATTCCCCGTCAGTCATCAGACCGAACCAAGCAGAAGACTCTTAAACAGGGTGAGCAACTCTGGATGATTGCTGAGGAGGAGTATGAAGATCCGGGCCTTTGGCGAGGTATTGCCCGGGCCAACGGAATCGATAATCCCCGGCTCCTGGAAGCTGGCAGGCCTTTGATAATACCACCGCTGGAGTGATAATATGGCTGACTTGACAGGAATAAATACAAATTCATACGGCTATGATGAACTGGCAAAGAAATACTACGATTTTTATGCTCCCGCCTTCAAGGTAAAAGTAGAAGGCACTGACTTGTTACAAGAGGGGATGGAGATATCGGCGCTTACTGTTGATACCAGTGTAAATAAAGCTGATTCCTTTTCCTTTGTTGTGAACAATGCCTTTGATATTGTACAAAAGGATTTCAAATGGCTTACAGAATACCTTGAGGTTGGTAAAGAGATACAGATAGAAATGGGGTATACCGACAAGCTGGAAACAGTGCTATACGGTTATATTACAGCGGTGAGAATTCATCTTCCCCTGGAGGAAATACCTACAGTGACTGTAGAGGGAATGGACTATTCTTTCAAGATGATGAGCGGAGCCAAATCGCGTTCCTGGGTAAAGGTAAAACACAGCGAACTTGTAGCAGAGATTGGCGGAGAATATGGCCTGACCACTTCTGTTGAGTCTACAACTGTTACTTATGACATAGTAGAGCAGAGCAGGGTTTCCGATTATGAGTTCCTTTGCTGGCTGGCTGACAAGAATCATTTTGAATTGTTTGTTAACGGGAAAACCCTGTGTTTCCGGAAGCCCCATAGTGATATTGCAGAACTTATTACACTGGTCTGGGGGAAGACACTTTTGAGTATGGATAAACATATTGATCTGGCTGATCAGCTCAACTCTGTTACAGCCAGCAGCTGGGATCCGGCTACTCAGGAAACTATCAGGGAGGAAGCTAAAACAATTGATAAACTTGGCTTTTCCAGGGCAGGGAATCATTTTTTGAATTCCGCTGGCTTGAGCAAGGTTGAACACATATATTTACAGGCTAAAGCCAGCAATGAAGTTCTGGCCGAGGCTAAGGCCGTACTTAACAAACAGGGTATGAAACTGGTAAGCGGTAATGCAGTTTCGCTTGGCATCCCGGAAATACGTGCGGGCAGGTACATTATGCTGGAGGGCTTGGGCTCTGCCCTGAATGGGGTTTATTATGTACCAGAAGCTACCCATACTATTGATGAATCCGGATATACGACTGCTTTCAATATCGGAGGAAACGCAATATGAATTATTATGAACCTTTTTCAGAGCTGAACCCGCATGATGCGACGAACCGAAGAATCTATGGAGTATCTGTAGGCATTGTAACCAATGTCAATGATCCGGAAAAACAGGGCAGAGTAAAACTCAAACTGCCATTGAGGGAATGTGAAAATGAAACCGACTGGGTTAGAATCGCCAGCCTGATGGCTGCGAGCGATCTAGGGGCGTTTTTCTTACCCGAGGTTAATGACGAAGTACTGGTTGCCTTTAATGAGGGTAATGTCCGGGAACCTTTTGTGATTGGGGTTTTATGGAATCCAAAGGCTAAACCTCCTGTATATACTGTTGGAGAAAAAGTGAATATACGTAAATTAAAAACCCGAAGCGGACACGAGATAGTATTTACCGAGGAATCGGGAAAAGAAAAAATAGAGATCCTTACGCCTGGGGGGCATAGCCTTACTATGGATGACGAAGCCAAAAAAATTGAATTGAAAAATGGTACCGGCAATAATAATCTTGTAATAGAAGGGCAAGGCAATAAGATTAGTATCAACAGTGATCAAAAGATTCTTTGTAAGGCACAGTCCTCCAGCGTAGAAATAGATAGTTCGGGAGGAATTACCATCAAAAGCACCGGCAGTATAAAAATTGAAAGCAGTGCTTCCCTTAAGATAAAAGGCCAGCAGATTGACATTGAAGGTCAGATGCTCAATTTAAAAGGAAATGGAATGGTCAAAATAAATGGTTCCATGGTTAAAATCAATTAGATGGGCAGTGGGTTTTTAAGATAAATATAATAATGATAAGAAACAGAATTATGTAAAACCCGCAATTACCAGCCGAAAGGAGACGGTTTTGTGGCAAAGAGTTTTCTTGGCCGGGGCTGGAAGTTTCCTGTAAGAGTTGATTCCACAACCGGGAGAATAAAGCTCTCCGAGTATGAAGAGGATATTTTTGAGTCTATAAAAATAATTCTGGCGACATCCAAAGGCGAAAGAATTATGAGGCCGGATTTTGGCGGGGGAATACATGATTTTGTATTTGGCCTGACCGATACTACTACACTCAAAATGCTTGAGGGTGCGATAAGACATGCTATCACAGTATGGGAACCACGGGTTGATAATGTTGATGTTGGTGTGGAAATTGACCGTAATAATCCTGAGAGACTGCTCATTAATATCCATTACCAGGTTCGCTCGACCAATAACCTTTTTAACCTGGTATATCCTTTTTTCATCAATGAAGGTAGCAAGTAGTTGATTATACAATGAATGCTGGGAAAGCAGAGAAGGGGATATCGATAATGTTGCCTCCGATAATTGATTCCAGGGATCTGAAGTCCCTTATGAAAAAAATGAAAGAGATCTACCCTTACTATACACCGGAATGGAGATTTTCCCCCGAAGATCCAGATCCGGGAACAGCTTTATTTATGATTTTTGCTCAGATGTTTACGGAAACCATAAAGCGATTTAACCGCGTTCCAACGAAAAACTATATGGCTTTTCTTAATTTGCTGGAGCTATCGCTTCTTCCCAGCAGACCGGCAAGTGCTTTTCTAAGCTTCAAATTGAGTACAGGTGCTGACAAACCTGTACTTATTCCTGCAGGAACCCAGATTTTGGCTGAATCTGCAAATGAAGCGGAAGCGATAGTGTTTGAAACTGAAAAAAATACCGTATTGACACCGGCTTCTATAGTGGATGCTTATATGGCAACCCGGCAAGAGGATATTATTAGCAGGATACAGGAAGAGTTCTGGGCAGATCCGAGAAATATTGAGAAGCCTGCGCTTAAACTCTTTGACTTTTCCCAAACAGAGAATATACAGGAGCACAGCCTGTTTATAGCCCATAAAGATCTACTGAACATTGAAAATCATGCGTTGATAGAGGTGGAAATTCTCAATTCACGTAAACACTTTAAGGAAGAGTATTATTGCAGGCAACTGGCTGATGCAGAAAATATTGAATGGGCTTATGGCAGCGGGGATGAATGGGTGACTTTTGACGAGGTTTCCAGCCTGGATAATAGATTATTACTCAGAAAAACCAGGATGGAGGCTATTGCAGAACGAGAAGTACTCGGGATCAATAGCAGGTGGATCAAATGCAGAATAAAGAATACGAAAATTGAAGAATTAAACCATATAGATATAGATGAACTTAGCATTAAAGCAAAATACCTTGATGATGAAGAACGAAAAGGTCTTGCTCCAGACAGGACTTTCTTTAATGACATTGAGGTCGATATTAACGGTGCTTATCCTTTTGGAGAATTTTTTGGTCTGTATGATACATTTTATCTGGCCAGTCAGGAAGCCTTCTCCAAAAAAGAAGCAGACATCAGCCTGGAATTTTCTCTCAGGGAAGTCGAAAATATTCTTGCTGATGCGCCAAAACCTGATGTTAACTGGAAAATGATTATGCGAGATTCTGATTTCAAGGAACATGAGCCTTTGCAGGCATATGTTTTGAGAGTTTCCTGGGAATACTGGAATGGATCAGGATGGGTCAAGTTATTCAATAACAAAGAATATGAAGAAATATTTGCTAATCCAACGGAAACAGAAAAACACATTCGATTTCAGTGCCCGAAAGATATGGAAGAGACTTTTGTAAATGATCAGTTAAATTATTGGATCAGGTTGCGGGTTTTGAGTATACACAATATTTTTGCAGCCAATGTGGTTTACCGTTCACCATGGATCGAAAATATTTCACTGAAATACGAGTATCCAGGTATCAGTCTGCCTCTTCAGCAATGTATAAGTTATAATAACCTGGAATATCTCAACCATAGAGCAGATCTGATAAAGAACCGGCCGTTTAAACCCTTTGCAGCTGTTGATACAGAAGACCCAGCTTTTTACCTGGGCTTTGACCAGGCACCAATAAAGGGGCCAATTGCTATTTTCTTTTCCATCAGACGCCAGAAACAACTGAAAGATGAACTGCCTTTTATGGAATGGGAATATTTAAAGAAGAGCCGGGATAGGCTGGAATGGGCAAAATTGACCACCATAGATGAAAGCAATTCCCTGACAGAAAGTGGTTTGCTCCATTTTATAGGACCACAGGATTTTGCCCGGGCTAAGCTTTTTGGCAAAAATCTTTTCTGGATTCGCCTGCTCAGCCCTAATGGGAGACTTGAAAACAAGCAGGATAATAACCCCTTGCCAATAATAAATGGAATCTATTTGAATGCAAGCAGGGCAGTCCAGCAAAAGAGTATTTTGCGAGAGATGCTGGAAAGTGCAAATTCAGAAGTATTCAAGAAATATCAGCTGAAGAATTCCCCGGTCATTTCTGTTGAACTATGGGTAGATGAGGAAGGACACCTCAGTACAGAAGAAAAAAGGCTTCTATATGAGAATGAGTTAAGTGAAGTGAGAGAAGTAAAAGATGAATTTGGAAACTCCCAGAAGTTTTGGGTTCGCTGGGAGAGGGTTGATGATTTCCTGGAATCAGACAGTGAAAGTCGGCATTATACTATAGATTATTCCGTGGGGGAAATAGCTTTTGGAGATGGGAAAAATGGCAAAATTCCACCATCATCAGGTGTGGATAATATAGAGGTGAACTACAAAACCGGAGGAGGCCTTAAAGGGAATATCGAAGCATTTGAGATATGCAGGCTGCAGAATTCCATTGCCTTTGTGGATGAGGTTTTTAACCCGGAACCCTCTGCAGGCGGCTGCAATATGGAAACGCTTCAAGAAGGGTTAAAACGTGGCCCGCAGATAATTAAACATCATAATCGGGCAGTTAGTGCCGGAGATTTTGAATGGCTTGCCAGGCAGGCTACCCAGAACATAGCCAGGGTTAAATGCCTGCCCAATACAAATTTGCAGGGTGAAAGAGAAACCGGGTGTATCACCCTGGTTGTTCTCCCTAAAGGCGGGAATAAGGGGAGAAGAGTGTTCCCAGAAGTCAAACAAGAGGTTCAAAAATATATTCTTGAAAGAACAGCCGGCAATTTGCTCTTCCCGGGAAAAATTAATATTATCGAGCCGGTATATCTAGAAATATCTATATATGCAATAATCGGTATTAAGGATATGGAAGCCATGGCTATAATAGAACAAGAAGCAATAAAAAAGCTGGATGATTTTTTGGATACACCAGAAGACGATTTGAGCAAAAAGGGATGGGAAATAGGACAGTACCCGCATATTTCTGTCTTCTATACTCTCTTGAAATCCATCAGTTCAGTAAACTATGTAGAAAATGTATCTATGACTGTTATTAAGATAGAAGATGGAAATAGAACTGAGATCGATCCTGAACGAATACTTGAAATAGCACATGGTATTGTTGTAAATGGAAAGCATAGAATTATCCTGAAAACTGATTATTAATCGGGATGTTGTTAACTGGCTTTCCAGGTTTTGTTTAGAATAGCAAAAGGAGAACACAATATGTTGCCATTACCAAATCTGGATGACCGGAGTTTCAAAAAAATAGTGGAAGAATCCAGGAAAATGATTCCCAATATCATGCCTGAGTGGACTGATGAAAACTATCATGATCCGGGCATCACCTTTATAGAACTATTTGCCTGGTTGACTGAAATGCAGGAATATTACCTGAACAGAATTACGGCACACAGTCAAATAAAATTTTTGAAACTCCTGGGCATTAAAATCAAGGAAGCAGGTATGGCTCATACTGATCTCACTTTAAGTGGGGTCACCAGGGCTGTAAAAGTTTTGCAGGGTACTAAAGTTCTTGCCCGGGATCAGGTCTTTGAAACCGACGAGGAGCTTCTGCTGCTGCCAATAAATATCGAAAAAATTATTGTATATTCAGATATTGGAGCCAGGGATTATACTTCATTTAATAATAATAATGGATTGAGTTTTTATGCTTTTGGCAGGGAAAGTCGAAAAAATAACCGCTTTTGTATAGGGATTGACAATAATTTGCCTGTTGGGGAAACGATTTCTTTTAAGCTGCAGCTTTTTGAAGACTATCCCATAGGAATGGAAAAAATTGAAGACGAGGAACAGTTTATTCCTTCAGCGACAGTGAGTTGGACTTATTATGGTGAAAGCGCGGATGGAGAAGGCTTTGGCTGGCACCCTGTGAAGATCGTTAAGGACGAAAGCAGGCATTTATGTCAGAGCGGGTATCTGAGATTCGAAATTCCTGGTTCCATGAAAGCAGCGAGAATGCATATGGCTAATGACCGGGACAGGTACTGGCTGGTTTGTACTATTGAGCATGAAGGCTATGAGATTTCTCCGAGGATAGAGGAAATCAGCCTGAATACGGTACCTGTTTGTCACCGGGATCGAATCAGTGAAATTATTACATTTTCCAGCGATGGAAAATCAGGGCAGAGCTTTAAAGCATCTTCCTATCTTTCATTTTATGGTCTGAATCGTTTACAGGTGCAGAATAAAGAGGAATGCTGGTCTTACTATTTTGAAAAGAATGATTTATCTGATTGCACTGGCGAAGATGAGGCTTTTACTTTGGATAAGGATATAGAAAACAAAGAAATTATTATTAGATTTGGCAATGGAGAAAATGGGGCTATTCCGCCGAAAGGGACAGACAATATTCGCTTGATCTCTTTTTTGCCACCTTTTGAGAGGCAACGCTTTGTGGGCAGGAGCAATGGTCTTCCCGGACAGAGATTCATTTTGTCCGCTGGACCATATTTGCAAGAAGACCTTCTAATACAGGTGGGAAGAAAAGATGATGACAGAGGCGGTATTTTGTGGCAGGATTGGCAAATAGTAGACGATTTTGATGCTTCCAGACCGGGTGACCGTCACTGTTTAGTGGATGCGGAGACCGGCGAGTTGGTTTTTGGAAATAACGAAAATGGTATTATTCCAGAAAAGGCAGATAGTGACAATAGTGACAATATAGTTATCATTTCCTGTCAAAAGGGTGGAGGAGAAAGAGGCAATGTTAAGCAGAACGAAATAAATCAATTTTACGGACCCCTGGCAGAAGTGGAAGATATAAAAGCTGCCAATCATTTCCCGGCTACCGGGGGAACAGAAAGAGAGAGTTTGGAAGAGGCGAAAAAGAGAGTTATTAAAGAACTCAAAGAGCAAGAGCGTGCTGTATGTCCAGAGGATTTTGAGAGAATTGCCAGGGCAACTCCAGGTCTCCGTGTTGCCAGGGCGAAGGCTATCCCCTTGTTTTCTCCAGCTAGTAAAAGCCAGGCTCCGGCTCAGGTAACAGTAGTAGTAGTACCTTTCAGTGAAGAACAGAAGCCTGTGCCCAGCAAAGGTTTTCTGGAAACAGTTGGACGGCATCTTGATGCTTACAGGCTGATTACCACAGAGGTGCATGTTATTCCCCCGGAATATGTAAAAATAATGGTTTATGCAGTGGTAGTAGTTTCAAGTGGATTAGATTTTAATGTCCAAAAAGTCATAGATGAATTGGAGGGCTTTTTACGACCGCTGGATAAAAAGGATGGTTCCAGGGCATGGCCATTTGGCAGAACTGTTTACAAAGGAGATGTTTACGGGCTTATTAACAAAATTGAGGGAGTAGAATATATTAAGGATTTATGGTTGGATGCGGAAGGTGCGGAATTTAAAAAGGAATTAAGCGGAGACATAAAAATTCCGCCTTATGCACTTGTTTATCTGGGTGAACATGAAATAGAAGTGATAAACAGGCAAGACCTTTAATGTACCTGGCTGTTTCCCGGAATTTGTGAAATGGGTTTTATTTGCGGTCAGAATAAACGCTTACGTTTATTTGAACTGTTATAGAGTGTTATTTTTTGAGGTGAGAATATGTATGGCGAGTTTAAAATATTTTCTTTAAACAAAGAAAGTGATTGGAAAAGAGGATGGCATGAAAACTGTCAGCTTCTTGAAGATGGAATTTCCTTGAAAGACAGTGATAGATATGCTGTTTCCCACATAATTCGCCAGGAAGACATGAATATATTTTCTGAGATAGCTGATTTTACTGTTGGAAGAAACGGGCAGTTATTTGTTCTGGACAAACAGTCCAATATATGGGTGTACGATTATAACAATCAGCACAGCGAATTACTTGTGAAAGCTGCTAAGGACCCATTTTCCAGCGATACTCGGATTTGTTTTTGCCAGGATATGCTTTTTCTTGCTGATCCTTATAAAGAGCCTGGAATAAGCGCATTTTCACTCCTGGAGAGGGATTATATCTGGACCTGCAGTAAATGCGACGATATTGAAATCCTGCCCCTGGCGATTGTCGCTGCTCCTGACAATTACCTTCTTGTATTAACACCATTGGACATTGTCGATGAGAAAAATAGAAATCCAATAATACCGGCAAACTCAAGATTGGGAATTATTAAAATGGATCTGTCGGGAAGAATATTGGACCTTAAGAAGAATGAAGAATTAAGGATCAGGGAAGAAAAGAAGTTTTCAGATCTACGGGACAGTTTTGAATTTTGTGTGTCAATGGCGGACAGCTTTTATGTTATGGATCTTGACAATAGAATATTGATGGGGTTTTCTCAGAATAGTCTGCTCCGATTTCAGTATTCATTTGACTTGTCGAATTCAATTTCAGGGCTGGCCATTGATAGCAATGAGAATATTATTGTTGGCGGCGATTATCAGGGAGCAGGTTTAAATCTGGATTACAACCGAACAATTTTCAGGATATCCGCTATTGACAAGACCTTGGACGAAGTTCCCGGATATCATGGAAGAATAGATAAAATCTGCGTAGATTCCAGAAATCTGATTTATATATGGGATAAGGAAAATTTGCTGATTACCATTCTTGATATAAAGAAGAGGATACTGGAATTGGAATATTATGGCCTCCCTCAAGGAGTTTATCTAAGCACATCCCTTGACAGTACCAGCGAGGAAATGAAATGGCATAAGATTAGCATGGAGGCGAGTATTCCAGAAGATACCCAGATTAAACTTTCATATTTTTCTTCCGAAAAGAAAGCTTTTTCCATTAACGGAAAGAAAACTGATTTGGATACATTTATTAAGGATAATTCGCTTTCTTTACAGGAAAAGATGGAATTTTTGCAGCCATTCTGGTCCAGGCCTATTGTTAATGCCAGCGATGCTTTGCTGCATAATGCCAGTGGTCGTTATTTATGGTTGAAGATAGAGTTGATTGGCACTGAGGAAAAAAGTCCTTTATTGAGGAGGCTCCGCATTTATTATCCCAGGATGTCTTTTTTAAGCTATTTGCCTGCAGTATACCAGGAAGATAAGGAAAGTGCGGATTTTCTGGAGAGATTTCTCTCCCTGTTCGGTACATTTTACCTGGAAATGGAAGAAAAGATAGCCAATATAGCCTGGATATTTGACAGTGAAGCGGTTAATGGTACGTTTTTGAAATGGTTGGCCGCCTGGCTGGCAATCGAAGCTGATGAAAGCTGGACCGAAGAAGAATTGAGAGAAATAATAAGAAAAGCGCCCGGATTGTATAAATGCCGTGGGACCAGGCAGTGTATTGAAGAACTGTTCGAGATATTCACAGGGGAAAAGCCTATGATTGTTGAATATTTCCAATATAAAAAGCTCATGGAACAAGCGGAGATCAGAGAATTAATGCTTAAGCTTTATGGAGATGATCCCTATTGTTTTTCGGTAATGGTCAAACAGGAACATGTGAATGACAGAAAAAGGCGCATCTTGCTGGAGAAAATTCTCAATGAGGAAAAACCAGCATTTACTGAGGCAAAATTAGTCATATTGCAACCCTGGACCTATATGGATAGGCATACTTATTTGGGGATTAACACCTATTTATCTGAACTATCTTTATTGCGTCTTGATCAAAAATCCTCAATTCCCTATAATTCGGTTCTTGCCGACCCAAGTAAGGACAGTTTGCCGGGAGAACGTTATTAAAATATGAAGTATATTAGAATTTATACGGAAGGGGAATGGAAATAAGTTTTTATATGAACAAAGGTGCTTCTAAATCTTATAGAATTAATTAATAATTTGTTGTTATCGAGTTTATTTCAATTATTAGGCGGGAGGTTTGAAAATGAAAAACTCCAGGTATTATCCATGTGAAAGAAATCGTTACTTTTACGGGAAATTATTGACAGTCAGGGATTTTGAATCTGAACAAAAATACTTTAACGACAAGCGTCGCTTGATTAACAAATTGCTTCATGGAAGTGGAGTTGTTTGTGGGCTGCAGGTAGTGGCTGTCGATGAGAAGACAATTTCAGTGGAGACAGGAATGGCTTTGGATTACAGTGGCCGTGAGATTGTTGTTGCTTCGCCTGTTACCCAAAAATTATCCATGATCGATGGTTTCACTGAAAACGACTATACAAAAGCTGTATATCTTTGTATTGCTTATGATGAAAAAGGAAAAGAACCCGTGCATTCCATAGCAGGTTCGCATTCGGATGATGTAAATGAGTATAATCGAATACAGGAGACCTACCGCCTTTTTATTAAAGAGGAAGCCCCTCAACCTGCTGAGCATGGGTTCAGCAGGCTGCTTGAAAATCTTTCTCTCATCTACCTGGACAATCAAATAAAAATATGGCACAAGGTACCGCGTTATGTTAACCCGGAGGGGAGTATTGAATTACTTGTCAGAATAGAAAAATCTGTTCAGGCTCCAATGATAGAACTGGAATACGAGATTGCAAGCGAACATTTTCAGGATAGTGATGGTAAATCGGATATAAAGATAAGTTTTGCCGAGCCTGAGAACAGTACAGAGACCGATTATGAACTCAGATACATATTAAACGCAGGCAATTATCCTGATACCATGGGCAAGCTGTCTATAAAAGGAAAAAAGATAAAGCTGAAAGTTGGGGATCAAGTCCTGGATGCTTCCAGTGACACTGTAAGTACTATACAAATTATAGAAGAATCGATAAGAGAGAGAATTCTTAAAAATTATTTAAATCTTAGTTTGGATCAGTATATTGAATCTACAGCAGCACCGTGTATTTATCTGGCGAAAATAAGTCTTTTGCAAATAGGGCATACATATATGATTGATAGAGTGGAACCACTTCCTTTTGGGGAATATGTATACAATACCTCAAGTTTATATGCTTTGGGTTTGTTTGAAGGCAGGAGTAACAAGGGAGGGGATTTTTCTGCAAAGGCATCAACGGTAATATTACCTGCTGAGGCTGAACCGCGCCTGGATGCCAGATATAATGCACAAAATAACGAACTGAATCTTAAATTGGGTATTCCGCGTTCCCAGGCATTAAACAATAGTTTAATGACAACTGGTATTACTGATATAGAAACCGAGGAAAATCCGCGGGCAGGAAAAAGTTATTTTTCCGATGAAATAGAACATGGTTTGGGTCCAGGGCCGGTTTTAATTATTGCAGGTGTTGAGGAGAGCAGTGAAGAGGAAGTCGTGGAAATTTCCCACCATAGTGAACAGATCTTTTTTGGAGCTTATGAGGTATTTCACAAGAGCCCATATGATTCTCTGGGGCCTCGTGTAGCTATAGGAACTGTTGTTTATCCGCAAAAAGGCACCTTCCGTATTGGAATAAAATCCCAGCGATCAAAACTGGGCAAAGTACGCTTGAGATGGTGGGCATATAAAAGCGAATAATATCAGCAAAAGGCAAGGCCGTTATTGAAACAAGAAGCCTTGCCTTTTTGTTAACCATGACCACAGATTATATACCAAGGGATTCTTCAATAGTGATAGAAATGAAAGTCGGATGTGTTAACTCCCTCAAGCATTTTCTTGTGAACTGTCCCTGGCGGCTTTTATCAAAAGGCAAATGGGAATTCGCTTTTCCTGTTTGTCCTGAAAACCAAGCCGGTTTTAGGGCGAATGACTGATTTCGAGATAATTAATACAATCTTTGGTCTGGTCATAGAAAAATTTGAGAAGGTTCTGATCTATAGTATAGGTCATGTAAGAGACTGTGGAATCTTTTTGTTCTTCGGTTCCTTCACTGTCAGGCATTCCCAGTACCTTTTTGATTTCTGCGGGGTTCATGGAAAGCTTTATCCCGTATAAGTCGTGCTTACCGCTGAGGCTGATGTGTTCAATAATATTCTTGCCAATGTCATTTGAATAGTTTAGAAGAAAAGTAATTCCCAGTAGTTGATAGTTCATTATAATAGAGGATTCTTCGATAGTTTTGATCTCCGCAGGTCCCAGGATTTCCTCGATTTTCTCTTCTGATAAGTCCAGGAATCCTGGATAAAAACGCTCATTATTCTTAAAGTAGCCTTTATAAACAATTCCCGCTTTTTCATCGTAAAGCGTCCCCAGGCCCTGGAAACTGCCAGTATGAAACTCACCCTCATAAAGAAGAGCTCCCTTTTCATTGTTCAGTTTTCCAGTCCCATGGTACAGTCCATTTTTGAAGAAACCGGCGTATATTTCCAGTCCATTTTCCTGAAACAGTGTACCTTGTCCGTTGAAAGTTCCGCTCAGGAAGCTGCCCTGGTATTCTATACTGCCGTTTGCAAAATATTTGGTCCCTTCACCTGAAAAAACCCCATCCCTGAACTCACCTTCAAATATTAATTCGCTTTTGTCATTATAAAGGCTACCTTCCCCATTGGATTTACCGTTTTGAAATTCGCCTTCATAGAGAAGGTTTTCGTTTTCGTCGAATAGTTTCCCGCTTCCGCTGCAAAGATTGTTCTCGAATTGCCCTTCGTACAGTATTGCTCCGTTATCATACAACAATTTTCCACTGCCGTTATACTCCCCATTTTTGAAATCACCCTGGTAGAGCATATGCCCTTTTTCATTGTATAATATCCCCTGCCCATTATATTGTCCGCCAACGAAGCCTCCCTCATATTTAAGCTCTTCATTTTCATTGTACTCTTTTCCATATCCTGAACGAGAGCCATTAATGAATTCGCCGGCATAGACCAGATTAGCATCTTTATCGAAAAACTTACCCTGGCCGTTATATACGCCATTGAGAAAAACGCCTTCGTATTTTACCCCTTTATTAATGTAGTATTCCTTTCCCTGACCAGAATAAATGCCGGCAATGAATTCACCTGCGTAAATAATGTTTCCTTTGGTATTGTATAGCTTTCCCTGGCCGTTAAATTCGGCATTAACAAAATTTCCCTGGTATTTTATTTCTCCATTCTCATGATACAGGGTTCCCTGCCCGTTAATAATACCTTCTTGAAATTGTCCTTCATATACAAGATTGCCTTCCTCATTATACAGTTTCCCTTTGCCGGATGGTTTCCCTTCCAGGAGCTCACCGTCATATTTTAAGTTTCCGCTTTCGTTGAACCATTTTACATTTCCCGTACTGCTGACTGCTTCGCCGCTTTCGTCATATACAATTTTATAACCAACTACCTTTTCATAGACTATAGGACCAAGTTTACTTCCTCCCCATATCAGAATAAGGAGTATCAGAGCAATAATAAGGAGAAGCCTTTTGGAATAGTATTTTTCACCCAGACGGATATAATCCTTCAGGGAAGATTCCTTTTTAAAAAGAGTTTCCCGGATGAATTTGCTGGCCTGTCTCACCAGAGTCCGGGGAAGTCTTCTTATCATCATAAGGGGTTTTCTTATTTTTCTTTTCAGTGGTCTGATGATTGGTCCCAATAGCCTTTGAAAGAATTCGTCCATTAAAACAGCACTCCCCAAAAGAACCTTTAATTCTACTTAATTTGACGGCTTATACAATAAGAAAAGAATGAATTTAGTAATAATAAGTGCTTAATAAAGATCTTATAATATTGTGCTTTACGAAAAATTTGACTATTTCGAATTTATTTGCAACAACAGCTAAACCAGCTTTTACAATTTCCAGGTCATAGAGCTGTGGTTTAGAGTATTATCCTGGCAAAAATCAGTAGACATTAGATATTTCGTTATTCCCAAACGAAATTCCTGCTTTTATTGGAAATTAATACATATTAGACAAGAATAATCGTGCCTTATAAAGGATTTTGAATTGTTTTGTTGAAAAAGTACTTGAGATGTCCTGCTGCTTGACATTTCGATAGTTTAGCATGTACAGGAAAGTACTGTAGCTAAAATAGGAGACAATTGCTGCTGCTTTTGATAAAATATTGTTAAGAAAATTGATGTAAATTTGGTTTTTTATGATATATTTATTTTGAAAAATAAGAGTGGTGTACGAATGAGAAAAAATTCAAAAGTAACTCTTCTGTTGTTTTTAGTTCTTGCTTTTTCTATATTGGCTTATTCTGTTTATATCTTTAGAGATGTCTTAATTAAATCAGCTCTGGATAAAAACAGTGAATACAATATTTCAACTGTCACCTCAGATTCTCAGGGCAGCATTTATTTGGTATTGCATTCCCGAGGGAGTATTGTGAAATTTAATCAAGAGGGAGTTCTGCAATATGATATCGAATGCGAAAAAGCCGGGGAAGAATCTTTTAGTTTATTCAGTGATATAGTCGTTGATGAAAGGGGAAATCTTTATGCCCTTTCTACCACTTTGGATTATCGTGGAATTTATGTAGAATCCGAGAGGATTATGCGCTATACCCCTGAGGGGAATTTTGATAAATTATTGTATCAAATTGATTATGAAGACGAAGAGCGGCCAACGCGGACGGGGAATATAAAGACCCTTTTAGTAGCCAATGGCTCATTGTATTTCTACAGCATCAGTGATGACCAAATTCTTTTAAACCACCTGAACACCAATAATAAAGCTGTTAACACTCAATTAATTGCTTATCTTCCTGCAGATATATATTTATCAGAAATAAGCGGTTTGCAGAGTGGTTCAATTGTGTATTCCACTCTGAGAGGAGAAATACATAGGATAGACAGTTATGGGGTTTCCGAAAAGGTATATCCGCTGGATACCGGGGAGGAACAGGGTAAATCTTTGCCCGCCAGTGTGAAGATTGATCACAGTGGAGAGGTTTATTTTGTAGATATTTTTTCCAATGAGATAAAGCATTTTAACCTGGATAGACCATTACTTGTTGAAACATTGTTTTCCCAGGAAAAACTGAATGAGCAGGGAACTGATCTCAGTTTGTCAGTTTTTAAAAACTTCTGTGTTTCTGATTATGATAATATCCTGGTGGCAATGAATGAAAGTGTAATATGGATTGGGGCAGATGGCAAGGTTAAGCAGGTCTTTGATGAGATCAAGTACCCGCTAAAGAAAATAGTTTTTCGGTATTTTTTGTGGTTTGAGGTTTTGCTCCTGATTGCAGGTTTTATTTATTTGTGCAGATTTTTTTATGTCAATGTAATGAATCGCAGGATATCTTTACTGGGAAAGCAAATTATAGTCTTTGTTCACATTTTCATAGCTTCGATGCTCTTGGTTTCAGGAATGGTATATGAAAATTTTTCCAGGGAGCTGGAAAAAGAAGTTTTTCAAAAACTCCTCATAATTAATAATATGGGACAGAGGGTTATTGATGTCGACAGTCTGTCAAGGATAAGCGAACCGGGAGACTATATGAATGATGATTACCGTTCATTATATGATTCCATTGCGTCGGTGATTGGGAAAAGTGCTGGCATCGATGAAGAAAAGGTTATGTACAATACCGTTTATAAATTGGAAAAAAATGGGCTTTATGTTATTATTGACGATGACAACGCCAGCAATATATACACTCCAATTGATATTGTCAATGATGAGGATTTTCAGCAGGCCATAGCCGGAGATACTATTTGCAGTCAGTCGTCTGATGAAGATGGTTCCTGGATGTATTCTATGGGACCTTTATTTAATTTGGATAAAGAGGTTATCGGGGTCTATGAGAATGGTATGGATATGGCTGCTTTTATGGAGAACAAGCGAAATGTATATAGAGATATAGGAAAGAATATTCTCTTGATTACACTGGTATTGGTGATGGCATTTTTTATCATGACCTACTATTTGCTTAAGTCAATCCGTATTCTAAGAGATGGGGTCAGTGAAATGGCCAGCGGCAATTGGGGGACTCCGGTGAATATTAATACCAGGGATGAAGTCGGTGATCTTGGGCACAGGTTTAATATAATGTCGGAATACATTCGTGATTATCTTGCAGAAATTACCAGATTGAGTGAATCCTATTTTCGTTTTGTGCCCCAGGAATTTTTAAGGTTATTGGGAAAGAAGAGTATTCTGGATGTTCAACTGGGTGACCAGGTGGAAACTGAGATGACTGTTTTGGTTATGAATATTCGCTCATTTTTTGTACTGTCGGAAAAAATGAATCCACAGGAGAATTTTAATTTCATAAATTCTTTCTTCAGAAGGTTTGGCCCGGTTGTAAGGAATAATGATGGAATGATAGACGATTATATGGGCGGCGGCCTCAGAGCACTGTTTATAAAAAACCCTGAGGAAGCGTTGCAAGCTGCTATAGAGATGAGAAGCGTACTGGAAATATATAATGTTCATCGCAGTAACTGCAATTACGAGGCACTGGAAATTGGTATAGGGATTCACCGAGGCCCCTTAATGTTAGGGGTAATAGGAGAAGATGAAAGAATAGAAGGGACCGTTTTTTCGGATAATGTTAACCTGGCAGCAGTAATGGAAAAGCTGACCGAAAAATTTGGAGCTTCTATCCTGGTTTCTGAAGATATAATAAATGCTCTTGAAAATCCTGATAAATACTATTACAGGAAATTGGGGAAGGTGAGAGTGGAAGGCAAAGATGAAGCAGTTCAGCTTTTTGATGTATTCCAGGGGGATTCTGCAATGCTCAAGAGACTTAAACTGGAAACCCGCGGCTTATTCGAAAAAGCCGTAATGCTCTTCCAAAAAGCAGAATTTTATAATGCCAGGGCAGATTTTATCGAGGTCATTAGAATAAATAGAGATGATGAAATAGCCAAGATTTATTTTTACCTGTGTGAGGATTATCTGAAAAGTGGGGTGCCTGAAAATTGGAATGGAACCCTGGTTGTTTAATATTTGATTTCATTGCATAAACCTTGTTTGATTGCCTATAAGTGAATGGTCAAAAAAGATAGCATTGCAATTTTGAGTTCTTAAATTAACGAAAAAAGCTCGTGAATAATTCTCGAGCTTTTTTTATTCCTGACTCACATTCTTGTTTTAGTTTCTTTTCTGGCTTAAAATAATACTACTTGAATAATTGGAGGTTATGCTTTGCATTTTTGGTCTGTTTTAGCAGCGGTTATTGCATTGGATCAGATAAGCAAGTACTGGGTAATCAGTAATTTCTTTGCAGGAGAGAGTAAAACTATAATCGAGGGTTTCTTTTTCTTGACATATGTACAGAACAGAGGCGCAGCTTTTGGAATAATGCAGGGTCAATCGTATTTTTTCCTGATCTGTGGCACAGTAGTAATAAGCGGGATGATATTTTATTATCTGAAGTATCCTGTAGAAAGATTTGTTAGCCTGAGTATGGCTTTGATTGCCGGTGGGGCCTGCGGCAATTTACTTGATCGATGGCGCTATGGGTTTGTCGTTGATTTTTTTGATCTGGGATGGTGGCCGGTGTTTAATATTGCAGATATGGGAATTGTATGTGGCAGTATTGCCCTGGTACTTTATTTGTTTATGAAGGAAGAGGAAAAGAAAGATGGCTAGAAGCGAATTCCTGATAGTGGATGAAGAAATGCAAGGGGAACGCCTGGATAGTCTTATAGCTGATCACTTCGATTACCTTTCCCGTTCCCTGGTTAAGAGCCTTATTGCAGAAAAGAAAATTCTTGTGGGAGATAAGGCCTGTAAAGCCAGCTACCGGGTAAAAGAAGGTGAAGAGATTAGTATCGAGGTTCCTGCTCCCCATAAAGTTGAGATCAAGGCCCAGAATATTCCTCTTGAAATAGAATATGAAGATGAAGATCTGGCTGTAATAAACAAAAGCAAAGGTATGGTAGTTCATCCAGCACATGGTAATTGGGATAATACTCTGGTAAATGCCTTAATGTATCATATTAAAGATTTATCGGGTATTAATGGCGAGCTTCGCCCAGGGATAGTCCATCGTCTGGATAAGGATACCTCCGGTCTTATGCTTGTTGCCAAAAATGACCGGGCACATCGCTGTTTGGCGCAACAGATAAAGGAGCACAGCATCAACCGTGAATACCTGGCTCTTGTTCATGGAATAATAAGTGAAAACCTTGGAACTATTGATTTACCTATTGGAAGAAGCAGAAGCGATCGGAAAAAGATGGCCGTTATAGCGGACGGGAGGCCGGCCTTAAGCCAATATCAGGTTGTAGAGCGTTATAATAATTACTGTTTGCTAAGGGTTAAACTCCTGACTGGCAGAACTCATCAAATAAGGGTTCATTTTGCCTATATTAAACATCCGGTAGTAGGTGATCCTTTGTACGGACCGGGAAAAAAACATTTTGGACTGGATTCCCAGGCTTTACATGCATTTTTGTTAGGATTCAAACACCCGGCGACAGATGAGTATGTGGAATTTAAGACTCCCTTGCCGGAGTATATGGAGGACATTCTCGCTGATTTAAGATTTAGAACGAAGAAATAGATTTTACATTGACATTTAGTACTACTTTGCTTACAATCATTTCAGAACCTTTAAGTTGGCCCTGTGAGGCTAGCAAGGATACAGGATTATTAAGCCTGCCTTTTTTGCCTTACACAAAGAGCAGGTTTTTTTGTGTCTGTACTCTGTAACGTCTAAAAGTTTAGGTTATCCGCCGAGAAAATTTTTGCAGGGGAAGGCGGATGAATGAGTAATACTGGACGTATTTCGATTGAAGACAACGAAGCCCTGTGGAAATTTGGCCGGCGGGAATGAAAGTTTTAGGCGTTACAGAGTACTAGTAAGGGGGGGATATTAAATTGAAATTCCGGCTTAAAAATACCATAATGGATCAAATGGCTATTAAAAGAGCACTTACCCGTATAGCCCATGAGATTATCGAGAAAAATAAAGGTATTGATGATCTTGCTATTGTGGGAATTCGCAGAAGAGGGGGGCCTCTTGCACAACGTCTTGCTTCCCGCATTGAGGAGATAGAAAAAGAAAAAGTACCGGTTGGAATATTGGATATTACTCTTTATCGTGATGATTTGACGACTCTGGCATCTCAACCTCAGGTTCATCGGACAGAAGTGGATTTCGATATCACTGATAAAAAGGTGGTGCTGGTTGATGATGTATTATATACAGGGAGAACAGTCAGAGCTGCCATGGATGCCTTAATGGACATAGGGCGACCTAAAAAGATTGAGCTGGCGGTTCTTGTTGATCGAGGGCACCGGGAGTTGCCCATAAAAGCCGATTTTATCGGCAAAAACGTACCCACCTCCAAACAGGAAGTTGTCTCAGTATTTGTGGATGAAATTGATGGAAGTGATGGGGTGGTCATACAGGAAATAATAGACCCGTAAATTTTACCCTTTAAACTGGTCCTGAGAGGCTGGCAAGGGAAAGAGTTCCAGGAAAGAAGCTAATGCGCCTTCCTTGCCAAATGCCAGGGAAGGTTTTTTTATGCTTTTGTTTTCGACTTGATTTTAAATAAATTTAAGGGGGGGTTTAGTGGTGAAACTGGAAAAAAAAGACTTATTGGGCCTTCGAGACTTGAGCAGGGAAGAGATTCAGCTTATTCTCGATACATCTGTGCCCATGAAGGATGTAATTGGAAGGGATATAAAAAAGGTGCCCACCTTGAGAGGAAAAGCCATGGTTACAGTTTTCTATGAGCCAAGTACCAGGACCAGGACTTCGTTCGAGATCGCTGGCAAATACTTGAGTGCAGACACGGTGAATCTGGCGGTAGCAAGCAGCAGTGTTCAAAAAGGAGAAAGCCTCAAGGACACTATAAAGACAATTGAAGTGATGGGGTTCGATTTGATGGTAATGAGACATGCTATGAGCGGAACCCCTCACTATGTTGCCCGCAATACTAATATGCGGGTGATCAATGCCGGAGATGGCGCCAATGAGCATCCAACCCAGGCACTTCTGGATATGTACAGCATTTATGAGAAGAAAGGAACTCTGGAAGGATTAAAGGTGGCCATCGTAGGGGATATATTACACAGCCGGGTAGCCCGTTCAAATATTTATGGATTGAGTAAATTTGGCTGTGAAATTCGTGTAGCAGGACCATCAACGCTTATCCCCCCAGGGCTCGAAAACCTGGGGGTAAAAACCTATTACAGTCTGGAACAGGCTCTCAGAGGTGTAGATGTGATTAACGTTCTGCGTATCCAAAAGGAACGACAGGCCAGTGGACTTTTCCCTTCTATGGATGAATATGCCAACCTTTATATGCTGGGGCCGGAAAAGCTAAAAATAGCAGGAGATGAGGTTCTGGTATTACATCCTGGACCAATAAACAGAGGGGTTGAAATATCCGGGGAACTTGCCGACAGCAGTCAAGCTTATATTAATGAACAGGTCACAAATGGTGTGGCTGTAAGAATGGCTTTATTATTCCTGATGATGGGAGGTTCAAGAGATGAAATTGCTAATTAAGGGCGGAAGGGTTATTGACCCGGCCAACGAGACAAACGAAATCAGGGATATTCTAATTATTGACGGGGTAATTTCAGAAATTGAGTCAGAGGGTGAAATCCCGGATTGCGAAATTATAGATGCAAGTGGCAAACTGGTGTGTCCCGGTTTTATCGATCTGCATGTTCATTTGCGCGAACCCGGTTTTGAATATAAAGAGGATATTGCTTCCGGCAGCCGGGCGGCAGCTGTCGGAGGGTTCACAACTGTCTGCTGTATGCCCAATACCAATCCGGTAATAGACAATCTGGCTGTAGCCACTTTTGTGAAAGAGAGGGCCAGAAAAACTGCGGTGGTCAATGTTTTGCCCATCGGAGCGATAAGTAAAAAACAGGCAGGTGAAGAATTAAGTGAAATAGCCGATTTGGTAGCTGCAGGTTGTGTTGCCATTTCTGATGATGGTCGGCCGGTCAGCAGAGCCAATATTATGAGGAATGCCCTGGAGTATGCCAAAATGTTTGCTTTGCCGGTATTATCTCACTGCGAAGAATTGTCTTTGTCTCAAGGGGGGCTGATGCATGAGGGCTATTATTCAACCATCTACGGGATGAAAGGAATACCCGCTGCTTCCGAGGAGATAATGATAGCCAGGGACATTATTCTGGCAGAACTAACAGGAGCACATCTGCATATTTGTCATGCTTCCACCAGGGGGGCTGTAGAACAAATTAGGAATGCAAAAGCCAGGGGATTGAGTATAAGCTGTGAAGTAACTCCCCATCACCTTACCCTGACAGATGAAATGGTAGGAACTTATGATGCGGATACCAAAGTTTATCCGCCCTTGCGCAGTCAAGATGATATACAAGCTCTTATTGATGGCTTAATCGACGGAACCATCGACTGTATTGCCACGGATCATGCTCCTCATCACAGGGAAAGCAAAGACTGTGAATATGAACTGGCATCACCGGGAATATCAGGTCTGGAAACAGCAGTAGCTGTAATCATGGATAGATTGGTTGGAGAAGGGATACTGGATGTAGAGGAAATGGTAGCTTTATTTACTGTCGGGCCGGCCTCTGTGCTGGGGCTCGCCAAAGGTGATTTAAAACCTGGAAAAACGGCCGATATTACCATATTGGATCCGGACATGATAAAAACCGTAAACCCGGCAGAGTTTTATTCCAAAGGTAAAAATACCCCTTATAAAGGTATGACTTTCAAGGGGTGGCCGTGGTTGACTGTGGTAAATGGCAGAGTAATAGCCCGGGATGGTCAGATTAAGGATGAGTTTTAGTTGAGATATAAAACGAAGAATACCAATATTAGCGCTTGAGGCGCTTTAGGAGTGGTGATAGTTTAATGAAAGGTTATCTGGTATTGGAAAATGGCAGGGTCTTTACCGGGAAAATGCTTAATGATTGCCGTATGGCCGGAGGTGAAGTGGTATTCAGCACAGCCATGATTAGCTACCAGGATATTATTACCGATCCGTCATATTATGGACAGATTGTAGTTATGACCTATCCACTGGTAGGTAATGTGGGTTTTAATGAAAGGAGTTTTGCATCCAGAGGCGCTATGGTACAGGGCCTGGTGCTCAGGGAAGCCACAGATTTTCCCAGTCATTACGAAATGGAAATAGATTTGATTAGCTTCCTTAACAAAAGCGAGATTGCTGTCTTGACTGAAGTGGATACCAGAGCTTTGACCAGGGTTATTCGCAGTGAAGGAACTATGGGTGGAGTAATCAGCGATAATGTGGAAGACATGCAATGGTTGCTGGGTAAGGCAAAGTTGGCTTCCAGGCAGTTGAAAGGAGACCTGGTACAGTATGTAAGCCGTAAAAATATTATGAAGTTTGGCAATGGAAACAAAAGGATTGTAATGCTTGACCTGGGTACCAAGAAAGGAGTGGTTGATTTACTTACCCGCAGAGGGTGCGAAGTTCTGGTTGTGCCAGCCAGCACCAATGCCGTAGAAATATTGACTCTTAATCCAGATGGAATATTTATATCTGATGGGCCTGGAGATCCAGAAGCAGTGCCTTATATAGCAGAAACCTGCCGCGAAATCATGGGACAAAAACCTGTATTCGCTGTTGGATTGGGTCATCAAATTCTGGCGATTGCTATGGGAGCGAAGACATATCGACTTCCTTTTGGACACCGGGGAACCAATCACCCGGTAAAAAAACTGGACAATGGCCGTATTTATATCACTACACAAAATCATGGTTTTAGTATAGATGAAGCTTCACTGGAAAATACGGATATGGAAATAACCATGAGAAGTCTGAACGACAACAGTATTGAGGGGATTAAACACAGGAGTCTGACGGTCTTGGGAGTGCAATTTGACCCGGAAGGTTATCTTGGATATAGCGAAACCGGGTTTTTCTTTGATGATTTTATTGAACAGTTATAGAAAATTTATATAGATTATTTGCTGACTATAAGACATGGAGGCGGTTAATATGCCATTGAACAAAGAACTTAAAAAGGTTCTGGTAATTGGCTCCGGCCCAATTATTATCGGACAGGCTGCAGAATTTGACTATGCAGGTACGCAAGCCTGCAGAGCACTTAAAGAAGAAGGTATTGAAGTAGTATTGCTCAATAGTAACCCGGCTACAATTATGACTGATACCACTATTGCTGATCATGTGTACATTGAGCCAATTACCGTTGAGACCGTAAAAAGAATTCTGAACCAGCAAAAACCTGATGGAATTATTGCCAACCTGGGCGGGCAGGTTGGCTTGAATATGGCTCTGGCTCTGGATAAGGCAGGGGTATTGGAGGAATCGGGGATACCTGTTTTAGGGATGCCCCTGGAAGCTATTTACAGGGCAGAAGACCGGGAAATGTTCAAGGATACGATGCAGGAAATTGGGGAGCCCATACCGGAGAGTGACATAGTCCACTCCAATGAAGAAGCTGTGGAATTTGCCAGTATCGTTGGTTATCCGCTTATTGTCCGTCCTGCTTATACCCTGGGAGGAACCGGTGGAGGGACAGCTGTAAATGAAGCGGAATTGACAAGAATTGTAAGCAGGGGTTTGAGAAGCAGCCCAATCGGCCAGGTTTTAATTGAACGCAGTGTTGCCGGCCACAAGGAAATTGAATTTGAAGTAATGAGAGATGCCAATAATAACTGTATTACCATTTGCAGCATGGAAAACTTTGACCCGGTTGGCATTCACACAGGGGACAGTATTGTGGTTGCTCCCGCACAGACTTTAACCGATGAGGAGTACCAGATGCTGAGGGCAGCTTCCCTGAAAATTATACGAGCCCTCGAAATTGCCGGCGGCTGCAATATTCAGTTTGCCCTGGATCCCTTCAGCAAGAAATATTATGTAATTGAAGTTAATCCGCGGGTAAGCCGCTCCAGTGCCCTGGCATCCAAAGCTACCGGATATCCCATAGCCAAGGTCACTACCAAAATTGCCATTGGCTATAACCTTGATGAAATACCCAATGCGGTTACCGGAAAAACTACAGCATGTTTTGAGCCGGCCATTGACTATGTTGTTCTGAAAGTACCCCGCTGGCCGTTCGATAAGTTTGTTTTTGGAGACCGCAAACTGGGCACTCAAATGAAGGCTACCGGAGAGGTTATGGCAATCGACAGGAGTTTTGAAGCTGCCTTCCTGAAGTCTATTCGTTCTCTGGAAATAGGCATTAATGGTTTGCGACTGCCTGAACTGGCAGATATTAAAGATGATGAACTAAGGATGCGCCTTAAGAATGCCGATGATGAAAGAACATTTATTATTGCGGAAGCGTTTTGCAGAGGATTTACCATTGAAGAGATCTGGGATATAACCTGGATAGACAAGTATTTTCTCAAGAAGATAAAGAATATAATGGACTTTGCCATGGGAATTCATGAACGGGAATTGGACAAGGAACTGTTGCTTGAAGCAAAAAAGATGGGATTTTCTGACTTTGAGATTGCTGCTATAAAGGGATTAAAGGAAGAAGAAGTGCGGGAGCGAAGAAAAGAACTGGAGGTTCGGCCAACCTACAAACTGGTGGATACCTGTGCAGCTGAATTTGATGCGGTAAGTCCCTATTATTATTCCTGTTATGAAGAAGAGAATGAAGTTCTGCATGAAAATGAAAAAAGAAAAGTTCTGGTAATAGGATCAGGCCCGATAAGAATCGGACAGGGCGTGGAATTTGATTACTGTTCGGTACACTGTGTATGGGCCCTCAGAGATGCAGGAATCATGGCTATTATTGCCAATAACAATCCGGAAACAGTCAGCACTGATTTCGATACCTCAGACAGGCTCTATTTTGAACCTTTGATTTACGAAGATGTTATGAACATTATTGATGAAGAAAAACCGGAAGGGGTAATAGTACAATTTGGCGGACAGACAGCTATAAATCTGGCTGAACGTCTAGACAAAGCCGGGGTAAAAATTCTGGGTACATCCAATGACAGCATAGATAGAGCAGAAGACAGGGATCGCTTTGATATTATGGTCGAGAAATTAGGCATACCTCGTCCACCTGGAAAGAGTGTATTTTCATCCGGGGAAGCTGTCAAGGCAGCAGAAAAAATCGGCTATCCGGTTCTGGTTCGCCCTTCATATGTACTTGGCGGCAGGGCCATGGAAATTGTTTATAATGCCGAAGAATTAGCGCAGTATATGCAAACAGCGGTTAAGGTGAACAGGGAACATCCCGTCCTGGTAGATAAATACCTCCTGGGAAAAGAAATTGAAGTTGATGCGGTATGCGACGGCAAAAAGGTTCTGATACCTGGAATAATGCAGCATATAGAAAGGGCGGGAATTCATTCAGGAGACAGTATGGCGGTATTTCCCGCATATGACTTGAGCTGGAATATAAAGGACAAAGTAGTGGATTATACAAGAAAACTTGCTCTGGAATTGCAGGTTAAAGGTTTGATAAACATCCAGTTTGTTGAGTTCGAGAACGAGCTTTATGTGCTGGAAGTAAACCCCCGCTCCAGTCGCACAGTCCCCTTTATAAGTAAGATAACCGGAATACCCATGGTTAAGCTGGGAACTGAAATTATGCTGGGTAAAACTCTTGAAGATCTGGGATATAATCAAGGCCTTCAGCCTGAACCTTCATTTTATTCCGTAAAAGTGCCGGTTTTTTCTTTTAATAAACTGGAGCAAGTGGATATTAATCTCGGGCCTGAAATGAAGTCTACAGGAGAGGTAATGGGAATAGACAAATCTTTTAAAAATGCTGTTTTTAAAGGACTTTTGGCGGCAGGTGTAGAAATTCCTGAAAAGGGCAACATTGTTGCCACCATTGCTGATAAGGACAAAAAAGAATCAATAACGGTTCTTACAGAGTTTAGCCGGATGGGATTTAAAATAATGGCTACAGAGGGTACAGCAGCGGCACTCCAGGATAATGGCGTTGAAGTCGAGACAGTAAAAAAGATTAAAGAGGGTTCTCCCAATATTGTTGAACTTATACGCCAGGGAAAAGTTGATCTGGTTGTCAATACACTTACTCATGGAAGAAAGCCCTTTACTGATGGTTTTCAAATCCGCCGTGCTGCGGTTGAGTTGAGCGTTCCCTGTATTACATCCATAGATACTCTGAGAGTACTCCAACAGGTAATACAGAAGGATGCTACTGACCTTCCAACCCAAATCAAGTCTCTTCAGGAATACCTTGAAAACAAGGAGAACAGAAATTAAGGCGGAGAAGCAAATTATAAAAATAATTTTTAATTCCACTGAAATAATTCATAAACATATTAAGGGGGCAAATCAGCGCCAATACGCGGATTTAAAAAGCTTTAAAATAAAGAGTCCGGCACTTAAGCCCACTCTTAACGCAGATTAGCGAGACTATAGCATTGCTGAGTTGCTGGACCACCATAATTCAAAATTAAATGCACATATTCACTAATATGTAATCGGATAAGGGTTTTTGCAGTGGAATAAATTTGTAATCATGGAGGTTTAAGATGCCTTTATTGGAACAGGGTTTGGTGCTTCGGCATATTCAATTGCACATTGATATCTTTGAACTGGAAATTATGGCCCCGTCTATTAGTTGTGAAGGTCAGCCGGGACAGTTTATTCATATAAAGACAGGTATAAACCATGATCCGCTGCTCAGAAGGCCCCTGAGTATTTATGACCTGGATAAGGAAAAGGGAAGCATTACTCTGCTGTATAAAGTTGTAGGCAGAGGCACCAGCTTGTTGAGCAGGCTCAGGATCAAAGATTCCGTAGATCTCATGGGGCCTTTGGGAAAAGGGTTTTCCATTTCGGAAAAAACTGAAAATAATCTGCTGGTAGGTGGAGGAATAGGAGTTGCACCTTTAATATACCTGGCCAGGGTACTAAAAGAAAAGAATAAAAATGTAAGGCTATTGCATGGAGCAGAGGATCACTGCCAACTGCTTGCTGCTGAAAAAATCGAAAAAATGGGAGTTGATTATCTGATAGCGACCGCAGATGGCAGCGCAGGGTTCAAAGGACTGGTTACCGAATTGATGTACATGAAAGTTAAACCATCTAAGATAGACTATATTTATACCTGCGGACCGGAAGCTATGATGGCGGCTGTACAGGCATTTGCCAAAAAGCATGGAATCCCTGGCGAAGTTTCCCTGGAAGAATATATGGCCTGTGGTGTTGGTGCCTGTCTGGGGTGTGCGCGTAAACTGAAAGCTGAAGATGACAATTATGTAAAAGTATGCAAGGATGGGCCGGTATTTAATATGGATGAACTTGAGCTATAAAAAAACTTAGTGGTTGGATTGCCAACCACTAAGTTAAGAAGGAGAAGTTCAACCATTAAGTTTTTACCAACACCGATTATAGTATATTGAATATTTCTTAATTGTCTATTAGCATTTTGTAAATTTCAGGTTAATTTTTTTATGGAAATAATTCGAAAGGAGCTTGGTTTTTGCAAAAGAAAGTTATTGAACCTGATAATTCAAAGCTCTCAGTCAATCTCGGTGGCATAAAAATGCAAAATCCTCTGGCAATTGCATCGGGAACTTTTGGATATGGCAGGGAATATGAAGATTATACGGATATTTCTCAAATTGGTGCGGTAATAGTGAAGGGTACGACCCTAAAGCCCC
>Ga0334887_1001571_pt1 | contig 28988 bp, 21 predicted proteins | sample GraSluR1_MG_10_FD_207217 | JGI IMG/M metagenome (GOLD analysis project Ga0334887, IMG submission 207217) | Sludge microbial communities from methane-producing bioreactor in Wageningen University, Netherlands - Granular Sludge_18_07-R1 | ecosystem: Engineered > Bioreactor > Anaerobic >...
CTGTTGCTGATACACTTGCTGGAGAACTGCCCAAAATAATCTGGAATGCCTTTGCTTCCGGTTGGGAAAGAGAGACAACTGCATTTCTGCTTGCGAACCCTCTTTTAAGATCTCCCGGGTTTGACCTCTCTTCCGCCCTTTCAGCTTTTCCTGAAGGCAGCAGCGCATGGAAGGCTCAACTCAGGGGAAGATCCCTTTATCTGTTCGAAAATGTTGAAAAGCTATGCCGGAAGTTTACAGCGGGCGGCACACCTGTTGAAATACTAAGGTTATGGCTTGAGTTTATAAATGGACTTGATCTCCAGAATAACATTGGCAGTTTTATTGAAAACACTTCAAGCCTGGACGAAATATTGAAAGACATATCCTCCTCGATCAAAGAACTTGAGAAGAAGATAGAAATGCTGGAAGACATAGGCAAGGATATAGGTCCTGCCTCAAAGGTGCAGATGGCGGACCTGGATGCTGTAAATTACATAAATAAATGGGGAAAGAACGCCACTCTTCCCATAAGGTTGCCTCAAAGCCGTTCTCTTACGGTATACGCAGGACTTCCCCCTGTGCTTACGACTCACAGGTACTGGATAATGACAGATACAGACTACAACACATGGCCCGGGAAGCTTCGTGAATCTCCGCTGCTTGATAACGAGAGCAAAATAAGATTCAATGAAAGCCTGCCTGCTGAGGATGTCCCCGGAGAACACCTCTCACACATTCCTGAGCTGCACGAGGAAAGAGAACAGAAGGAAGCCCTCTTCAGGAGGCTTTTGGCAACTTCGCTTGAAGGGACTGTAATTACACGCTCCCTAACGGATCAGAGCGGACGTCCCCTTGGAGGGTCGCAGTTTATTGATCCTCTTTTTGCTCCTCAAAAGGGACCGGGCAGTTGGGAGAGGGCAGGAAGCATAGAATATAAACCATCTGATGTTATGCCTTCTGACGGATCTTTCTGGTTCAACGGAGCCGAAGTTCCTCTTTCTGCCGATAAAAAAGAGAGAGGCAGCTTCCCGAGAACGGGGGAGGGATCAGTCTCTGACAATCTTACCGTCTCCTTGAGCAATATCGACGAATGGAGAGAATGCCCCTACAGATACTGGTGCAGGACCAACATCAAGCTTAAGGATCACGACATTAGGCTCTTTGACCACCTCAGGGCAGGTTCCCTTCTTCATTCAGTGTGGGAGCGTTCATGGAGAGAGTACCTTTCATCACCGCGGAGCTTTACTCTGCTTTCAAAAAATCAATGGAAGAAAGCAGCATCTGAATATTACCCCGAACTGCTGACCGATCCAAGGCTGGAAAGGCATGCCGACAGCATGATCAAGCAGATGGGTTTGGTCGCAGAACTTCTCGACACTATCGAATCCTCTCATGAGATCAAAAATCGTACCAGGGCGGAACTTGAATACAAACTCCCCGAATACTGTATAGATGGCGTCATGTTCAAAGGACGAGCAGACAGGGTGGATTTTTTCAAAGATGGTTTTGTTGTGCTCGACTACAAGTCCAACAGGTCATACGACCACCGAAACGAACTTCAGCTGGCTGCGTACGCAGTGATAATAAACAAAACAACGGGAGAGAAGCCTCTTGGATATGGCTGGATAGGGCACAAAGACGCCTCTTTGTACGGTTATTTTGCCTCCGATGCAATGCAAAGTGCCTACCGCTCAGGAAAACGGAAAAAGGGAATTGAGGAATTTCTGGATCTCGCCGAAAAGATTATGGAAGATATGGCTGAGTCATTAAAAGCCGGTCTTTTTCCGGCTAACTATGAGTCTGCCATGTGCAGGTTCTGTGAATTTTTTGTTATGTGCCGGAAAAGGGAAGGATACAGGGATGACCCGGAGAATGAAGACGTCAGGGGGTATGGCGATGATCCACGATAAAGACGAACTTCTTTCCGCTATTTACGGTAACCTGAAGGGGCTGCCCGAGCAGCTGGAGGCTGTTACCAGCCTAAGCCCTCTGACGGTAGTCAGCGCAGGTGCGGGTACGGGTAAGACCCAGACCCTCTCCCAGCGTTTTGCATGGCTGCTGGCGAGAGACAGTGACTGCAGGGTCGACCAGATCCTTGTCCTGACGTTTACAGAAAAGGCAGCGAGGGAAATGCATGACAGGATAAAAAAAACTTTAGTCGAATGGCACACCAGGTCCGAAAAGGATCTTCCCCATCTTTCAAAAAGCATCCAGCGGATCGACGACGCATATATTTCCACGATCCACTCTTTTGCAATGAAGATCATACGGGAATCAGGGCTGGTCCTCAATATTGCCCCGGGAGCATCAATAGTTTCAAAGCCTGTTGAAGAGCTCTGGTGGAAAACATTTTCCGAGATCATAGGCACGCTTTCTATTCGCAGGGTAAGGATGACAGTTCCGGAAAAATGGGTTGAGAGGGCTGAAAACCTTTTTAACGAGAAATATTTCAAAGACTTTGTGAATCATTACGGACCGGAAAAACTGGCAGAAATATCCCGGAATGCATCAGAAAAGCTTGGCAGCTTCGGAAAGACCCCCGATGACCTTTGGGACCAGTCGATGGAAGAACTGCTTACGGATGTTAAAAGCAGGGGGCACATTTTTGCTGAGATATGGGAGACGTGGCAAAAGAGGGTATTTCCGGTCATAAGGAACGAGCTTAGGGAAAATCCGGGCAAGGCTCTGACAAGACTGAGTGAGATAGAGCGCGAGTATTGCGGTGTTCAGCTTGATGCGGAGAATTGCAAACAGTTTGCAATGGTCCTCCTTGAAGAGTGGATATCTGACCTCCGGTACTGTTCAAAAAAAATAAAAACATCTATCGAAGATGCTCTTGGTGTGCCGTTGACGGACTGGCGCAATGAATATAAAAGGGCAGCAGCGATGGCCACGCCTCCTTCTGAAAGCGAAGTGGCTCTGATGAGGCTGCTGTGCCGTACAAGCGCACTTGGCTGGCAGTGCTGGGAGTCCAAAAGGCAAAAAGAGGGCATCCTGACAAATAATGACCTCATAAAGTATGCCGGCGAAGTCCTCAGTAAGAGTCCTGATTACGGCAATAAATTCAAACACATACTGGTCGACGAGTTCCAGGATACGGACGGTCTGCAGGACAAACTGCTGAAAGGGATCTGGAAAGAGGATGTCAACACACTTTTTATCGTGGGCGATGTAAAGCAGTCAATTTACCGTTTTCGTCACGCCAATCTGAAAATATTTCGGGAATACATAGACAAAGCCAGGCATCCTGACGGAAAGTCCTTCAAATACATAACTCTCGACAAAAGCTTCAGGACAAGGGATAAGCTTGTAGAAAAGATCAACTCGGTATTTGGTTCGGTGTGGGCTGAAGGAATTGAAAAAGGTTCATCTATGGAATACGAACCTTTAAGTTCTCCCTCATCCGAGGAATGGTGGACAGAGAGAAATGCCAACCCCATCTCCCCGGAGTTTGAGGTGCTGATCTCGAGGCAGAAGAGAAGCTTCAATGAGGAAAAGAAAAAGTACGACGAAGAAGAGAAAATCTATGGAATGAGGGTCAGACTTTACAGGGAGCTGGCGTCAAGGATCAAAGATATACACGCATCAGGAAAACTTATATGGGACAAAAAGATAGATGAGGGAGACAAGTTCAGGCCTGTAAAGTGGAGTGATTTTGCCCTGCTTGTGCCAAAAAGGACCTTTTACGAGTCTATTGAAGATGCTTTCGAGTCAGAGGACATACCATACGTGCTCTGCACACGGAGAGATTACTTCACGAGAGGAGAGATAGCGGATCTGGTGAATTTGATCTCGCTTCTTGCTGACCCGAGAGATCCTTCTTATCTTGCCGGATGGGTGGCCTCTCCGCTTAGCGGGATGCGACCCGGACTCGCAGAACAGCTTCTTGCTAGGACAAAGTCCGGCGAGGAAAGCGGAGAGCTTCTTTTACTTAGTGATATCATAAGTAAGGAACATCCTGAGCTCATCTCATATCTGGAAGAGATGAGAAAAAAAGCTGAACTTAAGGGAGTTTCTTCTGTCATCAGGGAACTGCTCTGTTCTCCGGAATTTCTGACCTCGTACGGACCGGAGCAGAGGAGACGGGTAAGAGCCAATATCTCATACATGGCAGAGATAGCTGCTGAGTACGAATTTTCACAGGGCAGGTCGCTTGCCGGATGTGCAGAATATATGCGTTTTTCTGTCAAAGAGTCAAAGCAGCAGGAGGAACCCGAAATAACGGATGAAGATCACGATGCGGTAAATGTCCTAACGATACATTCTGCGAAAGGGCTTGAATACCCTGTCGTTGCCCTGGGCGGAGTTGAGGATCGGCCCAAGGGGCCGCCATCCGTAGACACATCTGTCAGATATGGCGTGACAGCAAAACATATGCCGGATTTCCTTAAGGGCTCCGACAAAAAAGAAGATCTGACTGTCTCTGGCATGTGGCACGAAGAAAGGGAGACCAAGGCACTTCTGGAAGAGGAAGAGCGCTTCTGGTATGTGGCATCTACAAGGGCAAGGGACAAACTGATCATTTGCGGTCTTACAAAAACTGACAGCAGCAGCGGTGAGGAATTGCCTCCGGTTGAGGAGAGCTTTCTTGGTATGCTCAGCAGTTCACGAGAAGCAGGGGATAAATGGACGTTATGCTCAGAAGAGGAGATCGCCCCTTCTTATAAAAATAAGAAAAGAACATTAAGCGGATCAACAGAGTCAGCCAATATGCTTTATCCCAAAATAGTCTCTCCGGCAAAGCTTGCCAGACTGTCAGCCTCCGCCTACGCGATGCTTTCATGGTGCCCGACAGCGTACAGGATCGCTTACAGGCAGGGCAGGACTATGCAGTGGACATTGCGTGGCGGGGAGGGGACAGGCGGCTCAGAGTTCGGAAGCCTTGCTCACTGGGTGCTCTCAAAATGGGATTTTTCTAAAGAAAGCTTGTCAGAGTTGCTTCCCTGCGATAATAATGATGAAAGTAAATACGAAAAGGTCCTGATAAAGGTCCCATACGAACTACGAGAAGAATTCAGATCGGTTTTTTCAAGAAAGCAGATAAGAGAGATCCTCTCTGATTACGCAATGAGTGAAGAGGGTAAAATGCTCTCAGCCCTTTCATCTCAAAAAGGGGAGAACAAACTGTGGAGGGAGACCCCTTTCAGGGTTTTCGACGAAGGTCTGCTAATGGTGGGGGCTACAGACATTTTTTGGGAAGAAGCCGACCGCATATGCCTCAGGGACTGGAAAACCACCACTGAAGAGATCGCTCCCGGCGAATACTATGAGGAACAGCTTAAGTTCTATGCCTATGCAATGTACATTTTCAGGAAAGAGAAAGGGCTTCAAAATAAAATGATCGAGATAGGGATAAATTACCTCAGAAGTTCTTCTGAAAAAAAGAAGATCATTGAAATGTCTGAGGATGCGCTTCAAAACACAGGAGAGAGAGTGCATGAAGCGGCTGTTTCAGCACTTATGGATATTTTTGATGCAAGATATGAACATTGTACAAGATGTCCGTGGGGTGATATTTGTTCAAAAAAACATGTTTAGCAATACTATAAACTGTTAAAATAGACACGGCGATTTAATTTATTCTAATGTGTGAAAATTGACGCAATTAATTGCAGAGGTTAAAATCACTTGGTATTTGTCTTATCGTACGGCCCATGAATTATGAGGGGAGGTGAGTTTGTTGACAGAGAATTTGGCACAGGAAATACGTGAACAAGAGTCTCTGGCAAAGGCAATAATTGCTGAAGCAAAGGCTGAGGCGGCAAAGATCATCGCATCTTCACAGGCAGATGCGGAACAGTCAATAAAGGATACCCGGCAGCAATGCCACAGGCAATGGCGCGAATCTGTCGCAAATGCTGAAAAAGAGGCAGAATTGAAAGCCAGGGAGATACTGGAAAAAGGCCAGAAGGATGCTAAGGATTACTATGAAAATAAGAAGGATTCCGTAGCAGAAGTGGCTGATTGGCTGGTGAAAGAGGTGATGACGACTTATGGCTCTTGCTGAGATGAGTAAGGCGCGGATAGCTGTCCATAGATCTGTTGCAGATGAGCTTGTGGGAAAATTGCAGGCACTTGGCTGTTGCGAGTTTACAGGAGAAGCCGGCGGTGCGATAGAGAGCGCGGCAATGCTACAGCTTCGAGCCAGACAGCGTAAGACAGATGAGCTTCTCAGCGATGTAAGATTTACGGTGCGCCTTCTTGAACCACTTGAAGTTAACAAGGGCAGTTCGATCGCCAGGATGTTGGGCGACATTCCTACAATTGGATTTTCTGAGCTTGCGGCAAAAGCAGACGAAGACAAGTTCAGGGCTTTCGTTGCGGAACTCAGAGAAAAAGAAAGAAAAGCAACAGAGACGAGAGCTGAGATCTCCAGGCTAAAAGGTCTTCTTACACAAACAATGCTCCTTAATTCGATCAAATATCCTCTTGAATTTTTTACAACAGGTACAGATATGATTGGCGGAGCTGTTTACACCATTCCCAAGTTATCTGTCACCGGTTTTGTCTCAAAACTTGGATCAGAGCTTGGTGATTTTGTTGAATACCAGAAACTCCCCGAAAATGAAAAAGACACTGTTTCAACATTTGCAGTGCTTTTCAGAAAATCTGACTTGGAAAAAATACAATCTATCTCTTCCGAATTTTCTGCAGGAAGGATCGATGTACCTAAAGATTTTGAGTTGACTGCTGAAGAAGAACGCGTAAAGCTGACTTCAGAAATCGAAAAAGCTGAGAAAGAAGAAGCAGTCCTCTCCGCAGAGATCGCGTCAAAGGCTGATGAAGGTCTTGACATGGCACGTTACTACGGGGATTACTGGAACATACTCAGTGACAGGATCGGATCCATGATCTCGGGTGTACCGACAGACGATGTTTTTATCTGGTCCTTCTGGATGCCCAGGGATTGCCGGAACATGGTAGAGAATACTGTCAGACCCTATGAGTCGCTCTCTGAATTTTCACTTATAGAGCCTGATCAGGGGGAGTTGCCCCCGACGCTGCTCAAAAATCCGGGATGGTCATCTTCTATGGAACCGCTCACCCTTATGTACGGTACACCCACCTATGGGGGAGTTGATCCGACATCTCTGATGGCCCCTTTCTTTTTCCTCTTTCTGGGGATGTGTTTTGGGGATGCTGGATATGGTCTGGTATTAAGCGGTGTATTCGGGTACTTTATAGTAAAACACCAGCTCTCGCCTACTCTGCGTAAATTTTTTATCATGCTGACCATAGGGATGGTTTTTTCCGTTATCGTCGGAGCTCTCACAGGCTCCTGGTTTGGCGACAGCATTACGGCATTTCCCTTCCTAAGCTCACTTGTGCCTATTAAGAGTGCTTTGCAGTTCCTGGATCCGATGAACGACCCGATGACACTGCTGTCTATCTCCCTGGGGCTGGGGTTCATACAGGTCATCTTTGGCCTTTTGATAGCCTTTAAGAACAGCTGGAAAAACGGAGAACACCTTGAAGCTCTGGCTGACCACGGCGGATGGATCTTGTTTTTGTGCGGACTCCTCCTTACAGGACTCAGTTCATCAGGGATGCTGACAGGGGGCGTTGCCTCAATTTCAAAATACATTGCAGTTGCCGGAGCGCTCGTCCTTGTGGCTACACAGGGAAGGACCAAATCAAACATCGCAGGAAAGCTTTTTTCCGGTGTTTTGAGCCTGTACAATGTAACAGGCTATCTCGGAGATGTGCTCAGCTACAGCAGACTGCTGGCTCTTGGGCTTGGCTCGGCAGCGGTGGGAATGGTAATAAACCTGCTTGCAAAGCTGGTTGCGGGAACCCCCTACGTTGGGATCCCTCTGGCTATACTGATATTTGTTCTGGGACATCTTTTCAGCATAGCGGTAAACCTTCTTGGTGCATTCATCCACTCCCTCAGGCTTCAGTATGTTGAGTTCTTCGGGAAATTCTATGATGCGAACGGAAAGGATTTTACCCCGCTTCGGAATGTGACGACATTTGCCCGCTTGTCAGAAGAAAAAGAATAAGTTTTATTTAAAAAATATAAACAACAAATTTAGTATTTATTAACTGAGGAGGTAATAGTTCACTATGGAAACAATGCTCGCAACGATTTCCGAACAGCTGGGCCCGATGCTTGTAATACTTGGGGCAGCACTGGCAGTAGGTTTTGCAGGCTCAGGATCTGCATGGGGAATTGGAATAGCCAATGAAGCGGCTGCAGGTATCATGACTGAGGATCCAAAGAAATTCGGCTATGCACTTGTCCTTCTTGCCCTCCCCGGAACACAGGGTATTTACGGCCTGCTGGTCGCAGTCCTCTCCCTTCAGAAGGCAGGTCTTCTGGGTGCCGGAGATGTTTCCCTCACAGTCTGGCAGGGACTGGGCATCTGTTTTGCATGCCTTCCCATTGCTATCTCCGGTTTCTATTCTGCGATCTGGCAAGGCAAATCTTCTGCTGCTTCGATCCTTATGATATCAAAGCGTCCGGAACAGATAGGCAAAGCTGTCATCCTCCCGGCTATGTGTGAAACGTATGCCGTCTTTGGGCTTCTTGTCAGTATTTTGATGCTCAATGGCATAAAGCTTTAAACAGAACGGGGGAAGACCATGTCTTTGGCCCAGATAACAGAAAAGATCAGAAGTGACGCACAGCGCGAGGCCGATGAAATACTGGCTAAGGCCAGGGCCAAGGCTGAGCTTACTTCACAGAGAGCGGAAGAAGAGATCGACTCCATAAAATCAGGCTTTATTCGCCGTTTTGAAGTTGAGCGTCCTGAGATTTTCCGACGCCGTGAAATAGTTGCGAATCTGGATGTCAAAAGGATGATGCTTCAATCTAGACGTGATCTCATACATGATGTTTACAATATATCCCTTGAAAAAATGAGGATGATCGATAGGGATGATTACGTAAAACTCTGTGAAGCGCTTCTCAAATGCGCAGCAACGACTAAAAAAGAAGAGATACAGGTCTCACGTGATGAAAAATACTTGGATCAGGCCTGGCTTGACGGTTTCAATAAAGAAAATGGAACGGAGCTGGTCTTTTCTGAGGACAAACCTGATATCGCAGGAGGATTCATACTCACGAGAGGAAAGATAAGAACAAACTGCTCATGGGACATGCTTGTTCAGGTAGCTCAGGAAAAGCAGGAATCCGACGTCGTAAAACGTTTGTTCCCGTCAGCAGCGGAATGAGGGAGGTGGTCTGATGTCAAGTCAAGGGGCATACGGTTATGCCGTTGCACGTATTCGTGCGATGGAGCATCGCCTTCTTGATTCCGGAGTTCTGCAGAGAATGACAGACGCTGAAGATTTCGCGTCCATCCTCAAGATACTTGGGGAGACATCTTATTCCTCCGCGCTTACTTCCCAGACAAACGGGTCTGACTTTGACAAAGTACTTGAGGCTGACCTGCACAGCATTTATGAGGAAGTCCGCACCTTCGTGCCTGACAAGGTGATCGTTGATATTATGAGGCTGCAGTACGACTTTCATAATGTGAAAGTTTTGCTGAAAAGCATGTTCAATGTCAGGACAGGGGGCAAAAAGAGGTGGGATCTTTTGACATCACTGGGATCTTATCCTTTGGACGACATCATTATGAACGTCGAATCGGAAGAATACAGACTCCTTCCCTTCGGTCTCAACACTCTGATACCCAGGTGCATAACGGTATGGGAACAGAGCAGGGATGTTCTTGAAGTCGAGAGACTGATCGACAAGAGAATGTTTGAAGTGATGCTTGAGAAAGCTCATGAGCTGGACATGCCTGGGATAATAAGCTGGATCCGGACAAGAACTGACGGAGAGAATATACGGACCCTGCTGAGGCTTAAAAGGTTCAATTTCGACGCGTCAAAAGCGCTGCCGTTCCTCCACGAAGGAGGCACAATTGATATAACGATGCTGTCGTCCCTTATATCCGAACCATTTGAAACCTGGGGCAGGGCAATAGAGTTCTCGGATTTTGGAAAAATAATAGGAAGCATCGACGCATCCGGCGGTTATTCAGACCTCATCCTTTCTCTGGAGAGGGTGCTGGATGACTGTTACATGGAGAAGATCGCTGCAGGAAGATATAGCCCTTCTGCTCCGGAGAACATCCCGGCCTACTTATGGGCAAAGGAAATGGAAATAAAAAATATCAGGGTGATCACCGTCTCCAAAAGAAATAAAGGGGATAAGGATCATCTAAGGAGGCTTATGCGCCATGGCTACGTCTAACCAGGGTTCACCGATGGCAGCGGTCGGAAGCTATGACAGCATACTTCCATTTAAGGCTATTGGCCTGGATGTTGTTGAAATAACTGATGAGAACAGGGATTCTATTGGGGAGATCATGAACAGGTTTGCCATCAAAGGATACGCTGCCCTCTTTGTTGAGGAAGCCCTTTTCTCTAAATACCAGCAGGCTGTTGATGAAGTCAACGAATCTACAGATATGTGCATAATTCCAGTACCCAACCAAAGCGGATCCATGGGAGTCGGCCTCAGCTCTATAAGACGCAACGTAGAGCGTGCTGTTGGCATGGATATCTTTGGTGTGAAATGATGAAAATGGAGGCGATGTGAGTGGCTACTCCTAATGCCATAGCAGGATTCATCGCAAAGATCTCCGGTCCGCTTGTCATTGCTAAAGGCATGGCCGGAGCCTGCATGTTCGATGTTGTAAGAGTCGGAGACGCGGGCCTTGTCGGTGAAATTATTGAACTTAAGGATGATACGGCTTCTGTTCAGGTTTACGAAGAGACTTCCGGACTTAAACCCGGAGAGCCTGTTGTCAGCACAGGGGAACCTTTGAGTGTTGAACTTGCACCCGGACTCATAGAGGAGTTTTTTGACGGTATCCAGCGTCCGCTTGAAAGCATCGAAAAAACCGCAGAAAGTCCGTACATACTCCGCGGGATCAGCGTTCCGGCGGTGAGCAGGACTAAAAAATGGGGTTTTGTGCCATGTGTTGAAGCCGGAGCTGAAGTCGCTGCAGGAGATTTCCTTGGATCTGTCCAGGAAACAGTCCTTGTGGATCACAAGGTCATGGTTCCTCATGGGGTCAAAGGAAAGGTAAAAGAGATCAAGCAGGGCGATTTCACAGTAGAAGAGACGATCGCTGTCGTTACCGACGCAAAGGGTAATGACCACGAGATCAAGCTGCTCCAGAGATGGCCCGTGCGTAAACCCCGTCCCGTAGTAAAGAGACTCCCTCCGGAGATCCCGCTTACTACAGGCCAGAGGGTCGTAGATACATTTTTCCCGATAGCCAGGGGAGGAACGGCATGCGTGCCCGGTCCTTTCGGTTCCGGAAAGACTGTCATACAGCATCAGCTTGCGAAGTGGGCTGACGCAGAAATAGTAGTCTACATCGGATGCGGGGAACGTGGAAACGAGATGACGGACGTTCTCCTTGAGTTCCCTGAACTTGAGGACCCCCGTTCGGGACAGCCTCTTATGAAAAGGACCCTGCTTATAGCAAATACTTCCAACATGCCTGTCGCTGCCCGTGAGGCTTCAATATACACTGGTATCACGATAGCGGAATATTTCCGTGACATGGGCTACTCAGTAGCTCTCATGGCCGACTCGACATCGCGCTGGGCAGAGGCTCTCCGTGAAATGTCAGGACGTCTTGAAGAGATGCCCGGAGAAGAAGGATACCCCGCATACCTCGGAACAAGGCTCGCATCTTTCTATGAAAGAGCGGGAAGGGCGATCTGTTTCGGGAGCGACGGAAGAGAAGGGGCGATCTCTGTTATCGGAGCAGTTTCACCTCCAGGAGGAGACCTTTCAGAGCCGGTCACACAGAACACACTGCGCGTTACAAAGGTCTTCTGGGGACTTGACGCACAGTTGGCTTACCAGAGACATTTCCCTGCTATCAACTGGCTTTCGAGCTACTCCCTCTACGCCCATACTCTGGGTGAACACTGGGATGCCATCTATGACGGAGAATGGAGCACTTACAGGACTGAAGCGATGAGCCTGCTTGAAGACGAGGACAAGCTGAAGGAAATAGTTCGCCTTGTCGGTCTGGATGCTCTTTCCAAGGAAGAGAGAATGGTACTCGAGACCTCAAAATCAATAAGGGAAGACTTCCTGCACCAGAACTCATTCCACGAAATAGACACCTATGCATCTATGGACAAACAGTTCAAAATGCTCAGGAATATTCTTACTTTCCATCACCTTGGGATGCAGGTCCTGACCCGCGGTGGAATGCTGAGGTCTGTAATTGACCTTCCCATAAGAGAAGATATCGCGCGTATGAGATACGTTGAAGAGAGCGATCTGGAAAACCTGGACGTTCTGGAGACTACAATAAAGACTGAACTGGGAAAACTGAGCGCTGCTGGAGGTGGCCTTGATGATGCTGTCTAAGGAGTATAAAACGATCTCCAACCTCTCCGGTCCGCTTATGATGGTTGAAAAGATCGAAGATGTCAGCTACGACGAACTTGCGGAGATCCGCCTTGCCAATGGCGAGCGCAGGCGTGGAAGGGTCCTGGAAATTTCGGAGACCAAAGCGCTTGTTCAGGTATACGAAGGAAGCACAGGTATAGACGTAAACACTACACAGATAAGGTTCCTGGGAGATGTTCTTAAGCTGCCCGTTTCAAAAGACATGCTCGGCCGTATATTCAACGGAAGAGGAGATCCAATAGACGGCGGCGCTCCGATCATCCCCGAAGCATACCTTGATGTTAACGGCAACCCGATCAACCCGTTCTCACGTGACTTCCCGTCAGAGTTCATCCAGACAGGCATATCGACCATTGACGGAATGAACCCGCTTGTAAGGGGCCAGAAATTGCCGATATTCTCCGGAAGCGGGATGCCCCATAACCAGATAGCTGCACAGATCGCGCGTCAGGCCACTGTCATAAGCGGACACGCTAATTTTGCTGTTGTATTTGCTGCGATGGGCATTACTTTTGAAGAAGCCTCTTTCTTCATGGAAGACTTCAGGAAGACGGGAGCCCTGGAACGCACGGTCATGTTTGTAAATCTTGCAGATGACCCTGCTATAGAGCGTATCTCGACCCCACGTCTTGCCCTTACAGCAGCAGAGTATCTCGCTTTTGAACAGGGTATGCACGTTCTGGTAATACTGACTGACCTTACTAACTACTGCGAAGCGCTGCGAGAGATCTCAGCTGCCCGCAAAGAGGTTCCCGGACGCCGCGGCTATCCAGGTTATCTCTATACAGACCTTGCCACCATGTACGAGAGGGCAGGAAGGCTTCGCGGCAAAGAGGGCTCGATCACACAGCTCCCGATACTTACAATGCCTGAAGACGACAAGACACACCCAATTCCCGACCTTACGGGTTATATCACTGAGGGACAGATCATCCTTGCAAGAGGACTCCACCGTAAAGGTATATATCCGCCTGTCGATGTCATGCCGTCCCTTTCCCGTCTGAAGGACAAGGGAATAGGAAAAGGCAAGACACGCGAGGATCATGCGGACCTGATGAACCAGCTCTTTGCTGCTTATTCAAGGGGTAAGGAAGCGAAAGAACTTGCAGTTATTCTTGGAGAAGGCGCCCTCTCAGATGAAGACAAGGCCTTTGCCAAGTTCGCAGATCTCTTTGAAGACAAATATGTACGTCAGGGAGAGTATGAAAACAGGACCGTGGAGGAGACCCTGCTTCTTGGATGGGAACTCCTGACAATCGTTCCTACAAAGGAACTTAAGCGTGTAAGAGATGAATACATCGATAAATATCTGAAGCCGCTGGTCGAAGCAAAAAAAGACGAGACGCTTGAGATCAAAGAAGCTTAGGAGGGGGTGACCTCTAATGGCGAAGGCACTAAACGTCAACCCCAACCGGATGGAGCTTTCAAAGCTCAAAAGACAGCTTGTCGTAGCCAAGAGGGGGCACAAACTGCTGAAAGATAAGCAGGACGCACTCGTTAAAGCCTTTCTTGCTAAAGCTAAATTTGTCTGGGAACTCAGGCAGGAGATCGAAAAAGAGATCAGTTCCTGCTATGCGGGTTTTCTGCTTGCAAGAGCCCAGACTCTGCCGGAAATGCTGGAACAGACCCTCATGAATGCAGGCGGAAACATGAGAGTAAATGTACATTTTATTAACATAATGAGTGTACGCGCCCCTTCGTTTGAGCTGCCTGAACAGAAAGTAGAACTCAATTATGGTCTGGGCACCTCACCGGGAAGCCTTGATATTGCACTTGAGCAGTTTTTGAAACTGATGCCAAGGTTAGTCAAGCTTGCCGCTGAAGAGAAAGCGCTGAGGTCAATGGCCCTGGAGATAGAGAGGACAAGGAGAAGGGTAAACGCACTGGAGCACGTAATGATCCCTTCGTTTGTTGAAGCAATTCATTCTATCTCAATGAAACTGGAAGAAATGGAAAGATCCACGCTTTCAAGGCTGATGGTCATAAAGGAGATCGTCCGCTCGCATTAACCGATAAATCATTTGTCGACTCTGCAAAATTACAGGCCCGATATAAAAACCGTTTTCTATTAATTTTCGGTTTTTATATCGGGCCTTTTTGAAATCGCACGATATTATCTGCTATACTTCCACCGGGAGTATGAGATCCAGCCGCCGGCGCAATGCGCGGGAGGAAAGTCCGGGCTCCGCAGGGCAGGATGCAGGATAATATCCTGCGGGTGCGAACTCAGGGAAAGTGCCACAGAAATATACCGCCCGTGCAAACGGGTAAGGGTGAAAAGGTGGGGTAAGAGCCCACCGGCCGAAAGGGTGACCTTCGGGCCAGGCAAACCCCATCCGGAGCAAGGTCGAATAGGGGAGGATGAGGCTGCCCGCTGACTCCCGGGTACGACCGCTAGAGTCCGTCTGCAAGGGCGGAATTAGATAAATGGCTGGAGAGGACTAAGTCCTTTACAGAACCCGGCTTATTGAATGCTCCCGTTTAAAGAGCGGCGACAGGTTTTAAAACCTGTCGCCGCTCTTTTTAAATTAAATACATCAATGAATTTAAAATATTAGGTTTAGTAGATTTTCCATGTATGCATACACAGAGGAATCAATAGGCGATTATATAAAAAAGAAGCTATCAAAACTCTGTCATAATCAAGTAATTCTCAGATTTTGATTCTAAAGGACTAATTTAGATTATTGGATTAAATTTAAAAGTCTTGCTTTGTTATACCATTGGGTTTAATGTGGGACAAAGTGGTACAAAGTGGAGTAAAGTGGGTGAATTATCTATGCTGGTGGGAAGCTATAACCATAAACTTGACAGTAAGGGCAGAACGGTATTGCCCGCTCGCTTCAGGGGAGAGCTGGGTTCTTCCATTGTTGCAACTATCGGCATAGATCGCTGTATAGCACTTTATCCTGTAAGCAGATGGGAAGAGTTGATACTTAAGCTTAAGGATCTCTCTTCCTTTAAAAAAAAGACACGTGATTTCAGAAGAGTTTTGCTATCTATGGCCACAGAACTGGAAATAGACGGTTCAGGCAGAATATTGATCCCTTCAGGACTCAGAGAGTATGCAGTTATAGACCAGGAAGTGACACTTATCGGTCTTGAAGATCATCTTGAGATCTGGGACAGCATAAGATGGGAAGAACAGCGCAGCGGAGTTCTTATGGATTTCAGTGATTTAGCTGAGGATCTTGAAGGAATATGAAAGAACATGTCCCGGTAATGGTCAATGAGGTGCTTGCAGCACTCATGCCATGGGAAGAAGTTAAGATAGCTGTAGACGCTACATTGGGGTTGGGAGGACATACCGGATCAATTCTAAGTAACTGCAAGGGCGCGCATGTAATAGGATTCGACCAGGATCCGTTTGCCAGAAAAATAGCACAGGATAACCTGTCACAGTACTCAGGCAGATTTGAAATTGAAGCTGACAACTTCAGGCACATTGAAAAGCTAAAAGATAGACCGAGTTGGAGAGGAGCGTCAGCTGTGCTGTTCGATCTGGGGATCTCGAATATGCAGATCACAGAGTCAGAGAGGGGTTTTTCTTTCCAGGAGGAAGGTCCGCTGGATATGAGGATGGACGCAGCCGAGGGGACGAACAGCGAACTTACAGCGAAGGAAATACTTGACAGCTGGTCTATAAAAGAGCTTACGGAAGTTTTTAGGAAGTACGGGGAAGAGCAGTATGCGTATCAGATCGCCAAAGGAATCGTCAGAAACAGGGAAGCAGGAGAAAGCATTGTCACTACAGGAGATCTTGTAGAGCTAATAAGAAAAATTTTGCCGGCCCCGGTCCAGAGAAAAATGGGAGGGCATCCCGCAAGAAAGATATTTCAGGCGCTGAGGATAGCAGTAAACGATGAAATGAATGCTCTTGAGGAAGCTCTGGATGGATCACTGAAGATACTTGCACCCGATGGAAAGATAATAGCTATCTCTTACCATTCACTTGAAGACAGGATAGTTAAAACCAGGTTCAGAAAGTGGCAGGAAGAAGGTTTGGGCCGGGCAAGACCAAGGAAAGCTATAACTCCCTCAGAGACCGAGATAGAAAACAATCATAAATCCAGAAGCGCAAAACTTAGGATATTTGAATCAGAGAGAAAAATAATAAGGAAAGGTGACAAAGACGATGCAATACACAGAATGCCGACATGAAAATGAAAGACCGCATTCATCGCTTTTCGTAATTTGTTTTTTATCTGTCTTTATTTGCGCAGCAGCGCTGGGCACCCTGCGTCTTTATGGCCTTTATCTTGAACACCGTATCTCTGAGACGGCAGGAAGGATCGAAGCATGCAGGGAATCCAACCTTGATATGTCAAAAAAATATTCAGAACTCCTTTCTCCTGCAAGGATATACAGTTATGCCCGCAAAGAGCTAGGTATGGTGAATGCGGAGAATATAAGAACAGTAAAAGTGGATAATTCCGATATTATGGTGGCTCAGGCGGTCGTATACCCGATTGAAGAAGAAACAGGATTTCTTGATTACATCAATCCTTTTGTAAGGAAGGCACATGCCAAGAATTAGGAAAAATGAGCCTGAAAACATTAGACGCTCAAAGTCTGTGTGGAAGGCTGTATATTTGGTGCTGATAGTCCTTGCGGCAGGTACGGCATGGATACAGCTTAAACCGGACACAAGAATCGTAAGGCAGTCTCAGAGACAATACTGGGCAAGCGTGGCAGTCAGTGCCTCCAGGGGAGAAATAAATGACCGTAACGGTATCCCGCTGGCAGTCTCTGTACCTGCCACGAGTTTTTTTATTGACCCAAAGTACTGGGATCCCAAAAGTGCTGACCTGCTTTCTAAGCCTTTCGGCAAAAACATAGCAAAAAAGTTTGCTAAAGAGCTTCCGGGACGCTTTCATTGGGTCATGAGGAATGTTCCAAAAGAGAAGGCAGATGTATTTTTAGAAAAAGAAATCCCTGGCCTCTATACAATTAGCGAGAGGATCAGGGTCTATCCTCACGGAGAGCTTGCATCACATGTTCTTGGCTACTGTGATATAGATGATTACGGACAGGCAGGAGTCGAGCTTGCCTGGAACCATATACTCTTTTCGCCTCCCAGAACAAGATTTATGACAAGGGATTCCAAAGGAAAAACATTGGATATCATGGGTGGAAAATCAGGGGTCCTTAAAAACACTTCAGGCTCGATAAGACTCACAATAGATTCACGTATACAGCAGATCATGGAGTGGCGTTTGAGCGAAGGTGCAAAGGCCGCAAAAGCTTCCTGGGGAGCAGGTGTCTGCGTTGATCCAAATACAGGAGAGATCCTCGCTCTTGCAAGCTACCCCTCTCTGGACCCAAACGACAGAAAAAATCTTAAAGACCAAAATGCAGTTAGGAATAATGTGGTAGGAAGGGTATTTGAGCCCGGATCTATCTTTAAGCCCATTACGATGTCGATAGCCGTTGAAACAGCTGCTGCCAACAAGAACAGCACATATAACTGCAAGGGTACGATGAAACTGGCAGACAAGACCATGAGCGACGTCAACAAAAAAGCCCATGGACTTCAGGATCTTGCGCACGTATTGATGAATTCCTGCAATATCGGCATGAGTATGATGTCTATGGGTGTTCCGAGACATCAGGCTTACGGAATGCTCAAGCAATTTGGTTTTGGCGAAAAGACAGAGATCGAGCTTGCTGGCGAAGAGTCAGGACTCATCAAATCCCCTGAAGAATGGCTTGGGACTGTACCGGCAAATATTTTTATCGGTCAGGGTATCGCAGTAACTCCACTGCAGGCAGTCATGGCGATAGGCAGCATAGCCAACGGAGGATCACTGTTGAAACCCTATCTGATAGCAGAGGTTCGTGACAGCGACGGCAAAGTGATACACAATGGCGGAAAGAGAGTCCGCTATCAGGTAATGTCTCCCAAGACTGCCGAATTTATGAGGACTGCAATGAAGAGGGTCGTAAGTGAAGGCGGAGGTAAACTAGCCTTTTCAAACAAAGTGTCAATATCAGGTAAGACAGGAACTGCCCAAATTGCATCAGGAGGCGAATATACAAAGGGGCAATATGTTGCATCTTTTGTGGGTTTCTGGCCGTCAGAAAAACCAAAGTATGTGATGATAATCAGCCTTGGCGAACCTCAGGGGGCAAGGTACTACGGAGGGCAGATAGCTGCGCCGATATTTAAAGCTATCGCTGAAGACATCGTACAGGTATCTCCTACGGAAAAAGACCTGATGAGGACAAAAGTAGACTGAGGGATCAGCGGAAATAACTGATAATTGATTCCTTGACCCTTTTAATATATTGGTAATAAAATTGCGCTTTGGATCTGATGGAGGTGTTTTTATGAGGTTAAGCTCTCTGGTTTCGTTGTTGGAAAAAGGCCCTCTTGATGTCAGGATCCATAGCGTTTCAGATCCGGAACATCTCCTGCTGACCGAAGTGGATAATCTTGTTTCGGACAGCAGAAAAGTTACAAAAGGTTCAATTTTTGCCTGTGTCGAAGGAGAGCATTCCGACGGACATGACTTCGCCCAGGCGGCACTTTCTTCAGGGGCGGCAGCCTTGCTTTGCGAACATCCCCTAAAAAATATCGATATTCCGCAGCTCATATGCCCTGACGTGAGGAGAAACATGGGCAGGGTAGCCTCTATGCTGTACAACGAACCTGCCTCCGGACTTAAGATGATCGGTATAACGGGTACCAACGGGAAAACCACCTCGACCTTCATGACAAAATCCATACTGGAAAATTCCGGAATAAAGACTGGACTGCTTGGAACAGTCTGGTGTGACGACGGGGCGCTGAAAGAGGATGCCGAGCATACGACACCGGAAGGTTCCGACCTGCAGGCCTGGCTCCACAGAATGGTCTCAAACGGATGCAGCACCTGCATAATGGAGGCTTCATCCCACGCCATAAGCCAGGGGCGTATAGACGGGGTACTATATGACAGAGCAGGTTTTACGAACCTGACTGTAGATCATCTCAACTACCATCTTGACATGGAATCCTACTTTGAAGCAAAAAACAGCCTCTTCAAAAACTACATGCGCGGTGACTGGCGTGCTGCTGTAAACATTGATGATCCATACGGAGAGCTCCTTTACCGTCAACTTGGGAGACGCTGTGTAGGATACAGCCTTATTAACAGCGGAGCTGATTTTAGCGCATGCGTAAAAAAAGCTTCCGTTGAAGGCATGGAGGTAGAGATAAGTACACCCGAGAAGAGAAACGCCACAGAGACAAAACTCCCACTTATTGGCGTCTACAATGTAATGAACGCACTTCAGGCCCTCTCCCTTTGTTGGACACTTGGCATAGGTCGTGAAGCCGCTCTTGAGGGACTTGTCAAAATGAGGCAGGTGCCGGGCCGCCTTGAAAGATACCTTATTGAAAAGAGCGGAACATGTGTAATAGATTTTGCGCATAACCCGGATGGTCTTGATAAGATCCTTACTGCACTGAGGACCATATGTGAGGGAAAACTGACAGTTGTTTTCGGAGCAAGCGGAGAGAGCGATGTAAGCAAACGTCCTTTGATGGGAGAGACGGCATCCAGGATAGCGGACAGGGTCATCATAAGTTCTGACAATCCCAAAAGCGAGGACCCTTCAGCCATTGCAGCAGAGATACTTGAGGGAGCGCAAAAATATGCTGCTGAATGCAGTGTTATTATTGACAGAAACGAAGCAGTAAGCTTTGGTCTTGAAAATCTGAAGAGCGGAGACATTCTGCTGCTGGCTGGCAAAGGCCCGGAATCTTATCAGATATTGAAAGAAGGGCCTGTCCCATACTCCGATAAGAATGCGATGGATGCATGGTGCAGAAAAATTGGCAAACGGTATTTCTGACAATGATCGCATTTAAAAACTGTCCTCAATAATTTTTTAATTTTATTACCGATATATAATCGGGGGTGTTTTATGTGAAAATAAATGAATTGCTTGCAAAACTTGAAAAAAGTGATCTGAAATTCAGATTGTGGCTGCCCGATAACCGGAATCCTGAAAACGACCCCGAAATTTCCCAATTGGTTTCAGACAGCAGAAAGGTCTTTCCCGGGTCGATTTTTGCCTGCGTTAAGGGAGACCACAGCGACGGACATGACTACGCCGGAAAAGCTTTTGCATCCGGAGCTTCAGCACTCCTGTGCGAACGCAGGCTCGACCTCCAGCTGCCTCAGATAATTTCCGAAGATATCAGGCGCAACATGGGTATAGTCGCATCGATCCTTTATGACGAACCTGTAAAGAAGCTGAAGATGATCGCGATGACCGGCACTAACGGAAAGACTACCTCTACCTTCATGACAAAATCGATCCTTGATCACGCAGGGATCAAAACAGGCCTCTTGGGTACTATATATTACGATGACGGAGACGAATTCGAGGATGCCGAACACACTACCCCCGAAGGCTCCGATCTTCAGCTCTGGCTCAGCAGAATGGTCAAAAACGGTTGTGGCGCATGCGTGATGGAAACATCTTCACACGCGATAGTGCAGGGAAGGATAGAAGGGGTCTCCTTTGACCGGGCAGGCTTTACGAATCTGACAGTAGACCACCTTGACTTCCACAATGACATGGAAACGTACTTTATGGCTAAAAAGACCTTATTTGATAAATACATGCGAAATAACTGGATGGCTGCAGTAAACAGTGATGACAGCTATGGAAGGCGCCTCATAAACGACCTTGGCAGCAAGGCGATCAGTTATGGCACAACCGATAAGTATTCAAGATTCTTCGCTGAAGTCAAGGGAACTTCGATCGAAGGCATGGATGTGGAAATAAGCACACCGGATTCAAAAATACCGGTTGCTTCACGGCTTCCTTTGCTGGGTGAGTACAACATCATGAATGCTCTTCAGGCTCTTTCAATATGCTGGTCAATGGGAGTTCGAGATAAGACTGCTATGGAGGGTCTGCTGTTAATGAAACAGGTCCCGGGAAGGCTTGAACGCTACATAATATCAGGTTCAGGGACATGCGTGATCGATTTTGCACACAGTCCGGACAGCCTTGAAAAAGTTCTTAAGACACTCAGAAGCGTCTGTAAAGGAAAACTCTTCGTAGTCTTTGGTGCCGGAGGTGACAGAGATAAGACAAAACGGCCCATAATGGGAGAGATAGCATCCAAGCTGGCAGATTCTGTCATCATCACTTCGGATAACCCAAGGAGCGAAGATCCGAAGGTCATAGTTTCTGAAATAGAAGAGGGAGCAAAAAAACACTCTTTTGAATACACTGTTATAGTCGACAGAAAAACGGCAATATTTGAAGGACTCAGCAGGACAGGCCCCGATGACATCCTCCTGATATCTGGAAAGGGTCCGGAACCATACCAGATACTCAAGGACGGGCCGGTACCATTCCTTGATAAAAACGTCATGCTCGAGTGGTGTGTGGAAAAGGGCAAAGAGGTGATCTGATGTCACAATTCATGGTTTCAGATGCTGCTTTATGGTCCGGCGGAATACATTACGGGCCTGATATCCAGCTGTGCCGTTTGTGGAAGAACGACAGCAGAGACGTAGGTCCGGGAGATGCGTTTGTTGCATTGAAGGGTGAGAATACAGACGGGCATAATTTTGTGCACAAAGCAGTAGAAAGAGGGGCAAAACTTCTGCTTGTAAATTCAGATAAGATAGAAGAACTCATGCTTCTGGAACCCGAATATGCAGGGATAGCTGTCATTGCAGTTCCCGACACTGAAAAAGCACTTGCAGAGATAGCCTGTGAGTACCTAAAAGTGCAGGGGCCCAAAGTAATTGGAATAACCGGAAGCGTGGGAAAAACGACGACCAGGGAGCTGACAATGAGCCTTCTGCAGCCAGGCAAAAGGGTGCACAGTGCCATCAGAAGCTTTAACACTGTTATTGGGTGCAGCCTGACGATACTCGCTATGCCTGAGGGTACGGAGATATTGATCCTTGAGTTCGGAACGAACCATTTTGGAGAGATAAGGGAGATGGTATCACTCTTTCCTCCACACCTGGCAATTATTACCGAGGTCGCTCCCGCACACCTGGAAGGTTTTAAGGATATAGAGGGAGTCCTTAGTGCGAAAATGGAGATATGCGGATCAGAAAAACTTGAAATGATAATATATAACTCAGACAATCAACTTCTAAAAAAAGAATTGTCTTATAATTATAATAACATTGAAAAGGTCGGGGTTGGAAGAAAAGAAGAGGGTGGACTAAAGATCCTTGATTCTGTTGTTTCGCTGACAGGGGAAGGGGCTAATTTGATTTCTTCCTATGGTCTTGATGGAATACGCTTTGAATTTAAGACCGGACTTTTCGGTTCACAGCATTCTTATAACGTAGGTTTTGCCTTCATGGCGGCAAGGAGTTTTGGAGTAAAAATATCTGAAGCAACAGAAATACTTTTGAAGTTCATTCCAATATCTGGCAGAGGTATTTGTAAAAAACTGCCCCAAAATCAATGGGTAATAGATGAGGCATACAATGCCAATCCCCGCTCAATGGTGGCGGCGATCGAAAACACCATAAAAGTGGCAGAAAACTCAGGGTTGACAGCATACGCGGTACTTGGCGGGATGAGAGAACTTGGAGGGGCTTCGGCACACTGGCACCGGGAAATACTTAGCTCGCTTACAGCTTTCGGTAAGGTCATTCTTTTGGGAGAGGAATGGTTTGATTCAACGATAGAAATGCCGGCCAATGCACAAAGATACAGATTTTTCGAAGAGATAACAGGCCTTACCAGGACCGTTTCCTTTCCTGATTCCGTGGTTTTGATAAAGGGTTCAAACTCATACGGACTAAAGAGGCTTGTGGCACTTTTAACGGAGGGTTAATATGTACACTGAATTTGTAATGGTCCTTACATTATCTCTTTTTGCTGAAATATTTTTTCAGCAGCTGTGGATAAAGAAAATGCACGGATTAAAAATAGAGCAGGTAACAAAGCTCTATGGTCCGTCATGGCATGAAAAGACCAAAACCGGTACACCGACAATGGGCGGTATAATCTTTATCCCGGTTTTCCTTGCTTCTATATATGGAGGTTCGTTCCTGAACCCATTCACGGAGATAGGCACACTTTCTAAAATAGCGCTCTATCCTGTTCTTGCGGCAGCGGTAGGTTTCTGGGACGACTGGATCAAATATTCCAAAAGGTCAAGCGACGGCCTCAAAAGCATGGAAAAGCTTTTCCTTCAGATAATAGTGACTGTTCCATGGGCTTTGTGGGTAACTCCCGGACCAATGACGATTTTTCCGACGATCCTTATACCCCGGTATGTGGGTATCGGATTGATCACCTTTGCCGGTGTAGGACTTCAGAACGCGGTCAACGTAACTGACGGACTTGACGGACTTGCTGCAGGGTCCGTGCTCATCTCGCTTCTGGGAGCACTTTCTTTTCTCGGAGCCGAACCCTCTGTGATCATTTCTATCGGTTCTGCTGCCGGAATTTGTTTAGGTTTTTTATGGCATAATTCCTATCCTGCGAGTGTCTTTATGGGTGATGTAGGGGCGCATTTTTTTGCAGGCCTGCTCCTTTCCCTCTGCATCGTATCGGGGGCTTTTCTTTTTATTATTCCCATTGCTTTCATATTCGGACTGGAAATAATTTCTGTCGCGATCCAGATAATCTCAATAAGATGCTTCAACAAAAAAATATTCCTAATGAGTCCTGTCCATCATCATTTTGAAATGCTTGGATGGAAAGAGACCCAGATAGTCACACGTTTCTGGATAGTACATGCGGCAGGCATGCTTATTTTGATGTCGCTGTTGTTTTTATTGATATTTCTGGTATAAATACTAGTTTGACGTATAGCGAATTTGTTCAGTTGGAGGCTTTAATATGGAAAAGGATACTACATATAAGGGCAAAAGGATCTCTGTGATCGGTGCCGGTGTAAGTGGCAGATCACTGGCTGAACTTGCCAGAAAACTGGGAGCTGAAGTTTTCGTTTCCGACCTCAAAAAGATCGATGAAGAGACTGTAAAAGCGTTTAAAGCTATGGAAATTGATTGGGAAGAGGAAGGGAACACAGAGAAAGTTCTCGCCTGTGATGAGATCATCCTCAGTTCAGGAGTATCGCAGGATATTCCTATTTTAGCGCTGGCAGCTTCCCAAAAAATTCCTGTTACTGGCGAGCTGGATTTTGTTTACCCGTACATGACGGGCAAAATAATTGCTGTAACAGGAAGCAATGGAAAGACAACGACAGCCTCAATGACGGGGTTTCTTCTGGAGAGAGCCGGAGCTGTTTCTATGACAGGCGGCAACATCGGAAACCCTGCAGCAAATGCGGCTTACGAAAAGAATGACTTTCTGGTGCTTGAGCTGAGCAGTTTCCAATTGAACAGGATAAATAAATTTAAATGCGATATAGCCGTCGTTACCAACCTTGCACCTGATCATATCGACTGGCACGGTTCTTATGAAAAATATGTGGAAGCAAAGGCTAATGTTATACGGTCCCTTGCCCCTAACGGACGTGCTATCTACCAGGAGAGGGATTCAAAAGCACTCGATGTTCCCGAGGGCGTGGGATACCCGCTGAGCTGGGGAGAGCCGGACGACAGCAGAAAAGGGATATATCTTGACAGGAAAAGTACCGCTGCCTTCATATGCGTTAATGAAGGAGAGAAGCCGATCAGGCTATTTGGTTTCGATGCAGTGAAACTGCTGGGATCCCATAACATAGAAAACGCTGCCATGGCAACGGCTGCACTTTTGCTGCTGGGTCATGGACCCGCAGACCCAACAGTGATATCAGAATACGAGCCTCCGAAACATCGCTGCGCTTTTGCCGGGGCCATCAAAGGGATCACCTTTGTTGACGATTCAAAAGGAACTAACGTAGCAGCTACAGTGACAGCGATGAGTTCCCTGGAAGGCAGTAAAGTGATAATCCTGGGAGGGCAGGGCAAAGGCGAAGATTATGCGCCCCTTGCTGAAGCGGTTTCCAAATATGCAAAAAGCGCGGTCCTGTTAGGCGCAGAGAAGGAAAAGATAGCAATGGCACTAAACGCGGCAGGATACATGAGTTATACCATAGTGTCCACTATGGAAGAGGCGGTAGAAAAGGCTTACTCCAATGCAGTTCCGGGAGACACAGTGCTGTTGTCGCCCGCATGCACCAGTTGGGACATGTATCCAAACTACGGTGCAAGGGGAGACCATTTCTGTCAGCTGGTGAAAAGGATAACGGAGAGAGATTCTTAGGGAATGAACGGGATGGAAGAAGTTCGGGAGAATAAAAGGAAGTTCAGGATCAACCCCTTTATCTGGGTCATCCCCCTGATTTTGAGTGGGGTAGGGATCCTTATGATAACTTCGACAACAAGCCCGAATTCTTTTACCCTTACAGGGACCCCATTTCAGATGGGGATAAAACAGGCACAATGGCTACTTATCGCGCTCATTGGGATGTTTGTGGTCTTTGCCATACCTCTGCGGGTTTGGTACAAATTGAGCGCCCCCATACTGATACTGACATGGACTATGTGCTGGTTGCCCCTTATTCCGGGGGTAGGTATGAACGTAGGAGGGGCAAGCCGCTGGATAGATGTACCCGGATCATCTGTTTCGATCCAGCCGGGAGAACTGCTTTGTCTTGCGATCGCACTGCATCTGGCCAAGCTGCTCTCAAGGTGGGACAAAGATCCCGGAAAGGCGTTTTTATCAACGATAATACTTGTGGTGACAGCTGCCGTTCCGCTTTCACTGCAGCCTGACCTGGGAACGATAATATTGATATTTTTAGTCTCCATGGGGATGTATGTGGAAAGGATAGGATGGAAGTGGCCTGTTATCGCAGGTGGACTTCTTGCCGGATGTATTTTCCCCTTGCTGATATTTTTTGAGCCTTACAGGATGAGAAGAGTTTCGGCATTCCTGGACCCATGGAGCGATCCGCTTGATAAAGGATTTCAGGCCATACAGGGACTCATTGCATTTTCCAATGGAGGATTTTGGGGCGCCGGGTTGGGGCATGGTTTTCAGAAACTCAACTATCTCCCTGCGGCATACACGGATTTTATTTATGCTGCGATCGGTGAAGAGCTTGGCCTTATTGGCACTGTGGGAATTATCGGACTTTTCGCTTTCTGGGTGAGCCAGACGAAAATGATCTACTACAGGGTCCCTGACGGCTTCAAGTCTTCGTTAACATGGGGAGTCACTCTCACAGTTGTGATCCCGCTTGTAATAAACGTGGCAGGAGTGACAAAACTCATTCCTTTGACAGGCATGCCGCTTCCGTTTATCAGTTATGGCGGCACTTCACTTTTGACCATGTGGTCCAGGATAGGAATAATGCTTCGCCTGGAAAAAGAGAGTTATCTTGGAAAGGGATAGGCCATGACTGCCAGATTGCTTCTTGTAGCTGGAGGGACAGGCGGCCATGTATGGCCTGCAATATCTTTCGGCCAATGGATCGTTAAAAACAAGCCCGAGGTATCTGTATCATATATTTGCGGGAGTCGTCCCCTGGAGCTTGAAATATATAGTTCTGCAGGCATAGAGCCATTTAAGCTTCAGATCGAAGGTTCACCCTTTTCAGGGCAAGGTTTGGACAAGGTCAAAAGAACATATAGCCAGTTTTCTGCACTAAAAGGATCAGTAAGCTTCCTTCGATTTTCGGCTCCTGACTGTGTCCTCCTCTTTGGAGGGTATGTTTCCTTTCCGATGCTTATGGCATGCAAGATACTAAGGATACCGTTTGCAGTACACGAACAGAATGCTTATGCGGGGAAAGTCTCGAGGATAGCATCAAAGATGGGAGCAGAAATTTTTACAGGATGGCGTGAATGCATGCCTCTGCAGTCTTCAAAATACACAAGAATAGGAGTGCCGGTAAGGGAATTTCCTAAAGTGTCACCAAAGGATGCATGGGAGGAACTAGGGTTGCCCGGAGAGCTTCCGAAGGGACCAAGGCTTCTTGTTTTTTCCGGCTCACTTGGAAGCGCATCGATAAAGGATCTTGTAATGGAGGTATCCCCAGGAGAAGATTTTAGGGACTGGACATTTATTCTTCCGGCTATCTCCGAAAAAGTTGAGAAAGTAAAAGAGAATGTCTTTCTGCTGCCTAAGGTCTGGAAGACAGAACTGCTTTACAGCCTGGCAGACATGGCGACTGTCAGGGGCGGAGGATCCACTCTGACAGAGGTCTCAGTACTTGGGATACCATCTCTTGTGATACCATGGGAGGGTGCCGCCGACAATCATCAATATCACAACGCGGTCTCCTTTTCCTCAGAAAACAGAGCGATAATATGGGACGGCAGGGGAACAGGCGAAGATTTTGCCAAAAGCCTGATCAGACTGTATGATATCCATTTGGATAAAGACAAAAACGAGCAAGGAAAACAGTATAATAGCGCAGGGCAGATATGCCATGACTTATGGCTTGCGCTTTCTTCCTGTTATTGAAAGGAGAGTTTTTTTTGGTACTTGTGACTGACAAAGACCTAAAGACGAAGAATATCCACCTGATGGGGATAGGCGGGGCAGGCATGAGCGGTCTGGCCATACTTCTTGATCAGATCGGAGCCAGGGTCTCGGGTTGCGACATGATACAGACCTCTTACATGAAGGGTCTGAAAAAAAGGAACATCCCAATAGAGATGGGACACGATGCAAAACACATAGATGACTTCATGCCCAATATCCTTGTCTATTCAAGTGCCATTCCCCAAGACCATTCTGAGATATTGAAGGCATGGCAGCAGGGAATAACTGTCTCACGGAGAGCAGAGATCCTGAGCCTTATATTCAATTCAAGAAGAGGTGTTGGAGTAGCTGGCACCCACGGCAAGACGACGACTTCTTCAATGATATCGCTCATAGCGGAGCTCGCAGATATTGACCCAACTGTGGCAATTGGAGGAGAGCTGGCTGACATAGGCACCAACGCCAAACTCGGAGAGGGTGAATACATGGTCGCCGAGCTTGATGAAAGCGACCGTTCCTTCGTATACTTCCACCCTGAAATAGCAGTGGTAACAAACATCGACTGGGATCACAGGGATCACTATATGACATTCAAATCTGTAACAGACGCCTTTGCTGAATTTTTAGCCCACAGGAAAGAGGGCGGCAAAAACATAATATGCATGGAAGACCCCGGTGTAAACACGCTCTGTTCTGATTACGGAATCTCTGACGGAGTGATCACATACGGATGGGGGACAGGCTGGGATTGGGGAGCGACAGAGGTAGAGCACAACGCCGGCGGAGGTGTTTCCTATACTCTCAACATGAAGGGCGAAAGGATAGAAAGGATGACTCTTTCTGTTTCAGGGGAGCACAATGTGCTTAACTCGCTTGCGGCGTGCGCTGCTGCTCATGAGATGGGGATCCCCATTGAAAAAGTAAAAAACGCCCTCTCTGTATTCAAAGGGGCAAAACGCCGCCTGCAGAAGATGGGGGAGGTATGCGACATCCTTGTATATGATGATTATGGACACCATCCCAGTGAGATATGCGCGACACTTAGCACCGTCCGTAAAATATTCTCTAAACGAAGGATAGTAACCGTCTTTCAGCCACATCGTTTCAGCAGGACAGCAGCACTGTACAAAGAATTTGCAGATGCGCTTTCACTTGCAGACAGGGCATTTATACTCCCGGTGTA
>Ga0334887_1001573_pt1 | contig 28975 bp, 25 predicted proteins | sample GraSluR1_MG_10_FD_207217 | JGI IMG/M metagenome (GOLD analysis project Ga0334887, IMG submission 207217) | Sludge microbial communities from methane-producing bioreactor in Wageningen University, Netherlands - Granular Sludge_18_07-R1 | ecosystem: Engineered > Bioreactor > Anaerobic >...
CCCACCCGGTCCCGGGCCTCTGCCACGAGGACCTGCTTGCCACGCGCGACAAGGTCGTTCGCTGCGGCCAGCCCAGCGAAACCGGCTCCGATCACTACGCAATCCAACACAGCCACCAATCTACCGATCGGCCAAGTGCGGCCCGACGGTGGGTACCCGGCGCGATCCCGCCCTCGGACGGCGCCGAGGACCTCGTGGACGCGCACTCAGGCCTGCAGCCTCCGATGCAATGCGTCGCCGAGCTGCCGGGGCCGGAACACCGAGGTTGCGGCCAGCAGTAACGCGCTGAGTCCGACGCAGGCCCACGACGGCGTCGTGACCGTAACCCACCCCAGCAGCACGAACAGCCCCGGGACGAGGCCGAATAGCATCACCAGGGCGGCCTTGGCGATGTGCTCGGAGGGCTCCATCCGCACGACGCGGACCACGATCACCAGAGCCAGATTCGCGAAGGTGCAGATGCTCGGGATCGCCCAGGTCGTGGCCCACATCGACCAGCCGGTGACCAGATCCCAGGCGACCGCCGCCAGTGACAGCAGCACCACCAGCCAGAGCACGAGGCTGCCGACGTTGTGGCGCCGGTAGGCGGCGACCAGCACCACCAGCCACAACGCGGCGACCGAGAGCCAGACCGTGCGGATCGGCGCCATCAGATCCGGCACCAGTGCCTGCGCGGCGAACGACGCGATCACCGCCAGCACTGACAGCGGTACGAGGACCGCCCAGAGCTGCCGGCGGTCGAAACGCAGCGGCGCGGCCGGGTATGCCTCCTCAGTCGCCGGCAGCACCGCTGCGCCAAGGTCGAGCGGAACCCAGCACAGAGGGCAGACCCGCCATCGGCCCTCGATGTCGGCGCCGCATGACCGGCAGTGGCTCATCGTTGCCTCCTCCGCGCGCACGTCTCCAACCGGGAGGGATCGCCTTCCGCCTCGGCGAGTTCCTGGGCCGTCACCCGCGAGGCATTCACCCGCACGGCGACGCCCCGATCGGTGAGGTGGCGAACGAAGGCCGCGTGGTAGTCGGTCTCGACAAAGGGACTGGTGAACGAGACGGTCAGCACGTCGCCGTGACTGATCGCGGACAGCTGTGGACGGGCTGCCGACACATGGAGGAACATCCGGCGGACATGGGGGTCGGCCGGTGCCGGCAGGGCGACCCGGCCGAGGTTCGAGATCGCCACCGTGATGCCCCTGTTGTTCAGGTGGTTAACCGCGCCCAGCACCGCGTCCTTCAACGGTCGCGGGATGAACCGCAGCAGCGGATGGCGCTCGAAGCGGACCAGACGCCGGATCTTGCGCTGGAGACCGTCTTGGGTGAGCTGGCTCTGGAACTGCTCGTCCAGGCTCCGGCAGACCGCGCCGAGGGAGTCGGCGCCGGAATCCGCGCGGTACTGGTGCATCAGGCGAATGGTGGCGAAGAAGTTGCGCCCCGACGCCGATGGGAAGAACTGGCGCAAGTTCACCGGGACCGACACCGCCATGGTACGAGCCTCTCGACGCAGGACCCTGGTCGCGCGCAGGGATTCGAAGAACAGCGCGATCAGGTAGATGGTCAGCGAGACGCCCTCGGCCCGTGCCCGGTCCAGCATGGGCCGGACCGGCACCGATACCTCGACCACCCGGGTGCGCCGGTCAGGGGTGAGCCTCCCGCGGACCCGTACCACCCGCCGGGACCGCGTGTGAGGATGCGAGGCCTTCTCGTGGCTGGCCACCGGCCCGCCCGCGTTGTCCGCGACCAGTGAGGAGGTCGACCCGACCGGCGTCGTCGCCTCCTCGATGAAGGCGCCTGCGCCCCGCCGGGAGCCGAACCATTGCGAGAACGCGTCGACGGTGAACTCCTGTTTCACGCCGGATCGGCCGGTCAGCGCGGCGGCCGCGAACTCCTCGGGATGGCGCAGCCCGAGGTACTCGGTGAGCAGGTCCTGGAAGAACCAGAGCGCCCCGGTGCCGTCGGTGAGCGCATGGAAGACCTCCAGGGAGATCCTGTGTCCGCGGTGCAGCACTCGGAACAGCAGGTCACGACTGTCGAAACGGTAGAGGTGGGTCACCGATGGGGCGACGTCTTCGGCGACCACCGGATGCCGATCGGACTCCTGCAGGTAGTACCAGAAGATGCCTTGGCGCAGCACCGCCCGGAACAGTGGGTACTGCGCATAGACCCGGTCGAGGGCCTCCTGCAGGACCGCCGGATCGACCATTTCGTCCAGCTCGGCGGCCAACCGGAAGACCTTCGTGTCGATATCACTGCGCGTGGCGAGGAAGATGTTCGCGGCGTTGTCGAGCCGCACCCAGGTCGACGGAGGCGTACGCGGCCACCAGGCGGACGAATGGCGCAGCCCTGGGGAGGTACGGGGCGGATCGGGAGTCACGGCGTGTCCAGGGTGCGGCTGTCGGTCATGTCACCGTCGAGGAACCCGTTGATGAGTTCGTAAGCCTTCGTCAGTACCCGCGAGAATCTCGGCAGCACGATGAAGCCGTGCAAGGCACCATCGATCCGTTCGATTCGTGCCGGGCTGCCCGCCGCGCGAAGTGCCCGGCCGTAGGCCTCGCCCTCGTCGCGGAGCAGGTCCAGTTCGGCGGTGATCACCAGCGTGCGCGGCTGCCCGGACAGGTCGTCGGCGGCCAGCGGTGAGACCGAAGGAATCTTCCGGAGGGCGGCATCCGGCTGGTACATGACCAGGTAGTCACGGACCTCCTGGGCTGTGAGGCGCAGCCCGGTGCCGTACTCCCCCACCGACGGATACGGCGAGGTGGCAGGGTCGTGGTCCCACTGAGTGACCGGGTAGAGCAGGATCTGCGCGCCCGGTAGGGTTGCGTCTCGCTGGCGCAGCAGGAGCGAGACCACGGCGGCGAGGTTGGCGCCGGCGGAGTCACCCACCAAGGTGATGTCCTCGGGCCGGCGGGCCCCGATCCGCCGCGGGTGCGCCAGCAGACTCTCAGTCACGCAAAGACAGTCGTCCAGCCCGGCCGGGAACGGGTGCTCGGGGGCAAGTCGATAGTCGACCGCGCAGACGACCTGTCCGGTCAGGTCGGCCATGGTACGGCAGGTCGACATGTACGTGTCGATATCACCGGTGACCCAACCGCCGCCATGGAAGAACACCAGGGCTCCCGGACGGACAGTCGATTTCGGCAGGAATACCCGGACCGGGATCTCATGGCCGTCCTTGCCGAGCACTGCCTGGTCAAGGATGCGGTAGGGACCACGAAAGATGATCCTGGCTAGGGCCCGCTGAACGCGACGCACCTTCTCGTAGTCCGCCCGGATGTTGATTCGCGGTGCAGCGAACAGGCTCAGGATTGCCCTGGCCAATCGGCTCACAGGCGGCTGCCCGCTCGTGTCCCGGCTGGTCATAGGGCAAGCGTAGACGCTGCCCCACAGGTGTGCCGACGTCTCGACGGGGCGCCCAAGCACCGCGGGGGGCAGCCGTTCGTCACGGACTGATCCGCGCACCAGTCCCGCCGTTCTTGGTCATCGCGTCTGTCGGGATAACGCGGGTGCCCGCCCGAACTTCTTCGCCCGCGGCCTTGGACCGGCATGCCAGCGTGCCTCATCTTCTTCACTTGCGGTATTGGATCGATCCAAGCCGGCCAATTTGAGAGTTTTCGGCCCAACTGAAGAAGATTAGGCACGGCTGCTTGGCAGGAGACCTAGAGGCAGCCCCTCGGCCTGGCCCAGCCGCTTCCGGCACGATCCGGATCTGTCCCGTTCGCCCCGAAAGCGTGTTTCCTTGCACTGTGGGCGCAACAAGCAGACGTCGAGGGAGACCATGATGGAGTACACACGACTTGGGACCTCCGGGTTGAGGATCAGCCGAATCGCTCTGGGCTGCATGAGCTTCAGTGCCGTCGGCCGTCAAGGGGCCTGGGCATTGGACGCGGAGGCCGCCGAGCCGATCTTTCGACAGGCCGTCGAACTGGGCATCACCTTCTGGGACACTGCCAACATCTACGGGGCTGGTTCCAGCGAGGAGATCACCGGAGCCGCCATCACGAAGTTCACCAAGCGTGAGGACGTGGTGATCGCCACCAAGCTGTTCGGCCCCATGGGCTCCGGCCCGGGCGGCCGCGGTCTGTCACGACGGGCGGTCCTCGAACAGGTCGACGCCTCGCTGAAGCGGCTCGGCACCGACTACATCGACTTGTACCAGATCCACCGCTTCGATCCGAACACCCCGGTCGAAGAGACAATGGAGGCACTCCACAACGTGGTGAAGGCCGGCAAGGCGCGTTACATCGGCGCCTCCTCCATGTGGGCCTGGCAGTTCTCCAAGATGCAGTACACCGCCGAACTGCACAACTGGACCAAGTTCGTCTCTATGCAGGATCAGTACAACCTCGTTGCACGCGAGGAGGAACGCGAGATGTACCCCCTGCTCGCAGACCAGGGCGTCGGCGCGATCCCGTGGTCTCCTCTGGCCGCGGGTCTGGTGACCCGACCTTGGGGCGAGAGCTCCACCACCCGCAGCAGGTCCAACCCCCGCGCCGACCCCTCGGGTAGGCCGCTGTGGCTGGAGACCGACAAGGGCACCGTCGATGCCGTGCAGGCCATAGCGGAAGCTCGAGATGTCTCGATGGCACAGATTGCCCTGGCCTGGGTGCTGCACAATCCGGTTGTCTCCGCACCCATTGTCGGGGCAACCAAGCCGCATCATCTCGCTGACGCTGCCGCCGCCCTCGCGGTGCACCTCACCGGCGAGGAAGTCGCTGCGCTCGAGGAGCACTACACACCCCGCTTGCCGACCTACTACGGCACCAAGTCCGGCTTCTGAGCTCGGGAGTTGCGGCGTGACCTCCACAGGCAGGGGACTCAGTCCGGCGCGATGTTGTGACGACGGATCCTGACAGAAGGATCGTCGAGTGCGGCGTCACCATGCTCTCGACGACATCAATGAGCCTCGGAACGCAGCATTCCGAAGCTCGCGAGGGTTCTTGAGGTTTGCGCGAGAACGAGACTCCGAGCCAAGAACCGGGAAACGATAGATGACTAGGTGAAATACTGGAGCCACCTGCGAGAATCGAACTCGCGACCTACGCTTTACGAGAGCGTCGCTCTACCGACTGAGCTAAGGTGGCGCACCGGCCCCTGGCCGGACCGACCACGCAAACTATACCGATACCGCGCGTCCGGACGAAACCGTGCCCGAACAGCCGACTCAGCCATCGGTGCAGCGTGTGCCTTCCGCCGGCACTGTGCCGTTGACCAGGTAGTCCACCACGATCCAGTCCAGGCAGGCGCTGCCCGAATCGTAGGCGCCGTGACCTGCGGCTTCACGCGTGACCAGGGTCGCCGACTGCAACTCGGACGCCATCAGTTCGGCGTTTTCGTAGGGGGTTGCCGAGTCGCCGGTGTTCTGGACGATGAGGATCGGCGGGGCATCTTTGCCGGTGAAATCTATCGACTCCGCGGGCTCGGCCGTCCACAAGGGACAGGTCAGGTCGGGGCCGAACAGCTTCCCGAAGATCGGCGCGAGTTCGCTGTTTCGTCCGGTCCAGTCATCGAATGCGGCCTGGACGCCGTCGTCGCCCTCGTCCGCGCAGCTGATCGCCGGGAACGAGTAAGCCAGCGAGCCATAGGTCCCATCGGAATTGCGGTCGTTCATCGAATCTGCGACCTGCAGCAAGTACGCCCCGTCACCGCTGGTCATGGTGTACTGCAGGAGTGAACTGAGTTCCTGATAGACGTCCGAGCCGAAGTAGAAGTACAGCAGCAGCCCGGAAACCGCCTGCGACTGGGTCAGCATCCGGCTTCCGTCGCCGGGCAGCGGCTCGGCGTCCAAACCGTTGATGAAGGCCACGATTGTGTCCACGACCTCCTGCTCGCCGCTCCCCAGTCCGCAGTCGTTCGAGGCGCACCAGGACGCGAAGGCTCGCAGGCTCCGATCGAATCCCTCGGCCTGGATGACATCGCTGTCGGGTTGCAGGTTCACCGCAGAATCGAGCACCATCTTGTCAATCCTCGTCGGGTACAACTCGGCGTAGACGGCGCCGAGGAAGGTGCCGTAACTGGTGCCGAAGAAGCTCAGCTTCTCGGCTCCGATCAGCTGGCGGGCGAGGTCGTAGTCGTAGATGGCCTCGATGGTCGAAATATGGTCGAGCAGCGCACCGGAAGCCTGACGGCATTCCTCGTTGAAGGCCTGCTGCGCGGCGATCAGTGCGTCGCGCTCCGACTGGTCGTCCGGCGTGAAGTCGGTATTGAGGTAGGCGTCGGTCTGAGCACCCGTGCCGCAGACCACCGGCGTCGATTCCCCCGATCCGCGGGAATCCAGGCCGATGATGTCGAAGCCTTCCAACCCGGAGGTCGGGAAGCCGACGACATAGTCCTGGGCTGATCCCCCGGGACCACCGGGGTTGACGAACAGCGGCCCCATATAGGGCCCGGTACTGGCCGGGCGCATCTTCATCGCGATGGTGATCGCCTGGGCGCCGGGATCCTGCCAGTCGAGCGGCGTCAGGAAGGTCGCACAACGGTAGCCGCCGTCGCAGTCGGTCCAGCGCAACCGCTGGCTGGTGTATGAGGCGAGATCGTCACCGGGGGCATCGGCGAAGCCGGGCGGTTTCACATCGGTGACCGCGCCGGCGACCATCCGCTCAGGCGAGGGCTCGGCCGGAAAAGTCTGCTCGGGTGTCGGCAGCTGAATCGCGGATGCCGGCGGGCTGTCGGGCTGCGAGAAGCAACCGCTCAGACCGACAGCGCAGGCCAGCGCGACGACTGCTACCCGAGGCCAACGCATACCCAAATACTAGGGTGGCTCAGTTGGCCTGCTTGGCCTTCTGACGGCGGTGACGCAGATGGGCATCGATGCTGAAGCCGCCGCCGCCCATCAGCAACGGCACGAGGCTGAGCACCCCCAGCAACACGTCGCGGTCGCCGTAGAAGCCGAAGTGACCCTCCAGGAACGGGCTGAACGGCCCGAAGCGGAAGAAGGCCATGAAGCCGACCGCACCCGCCAACAGGACTGCGGCGAAAATCCGGGTGCCCAGCCCGACCACCAGGAACACTGCCACAACGATCAGCAGGATGCTGACGCCCCAGGCTGCCGAGCCGGCCAGCGTCGCGTCCAAGCCGACGTAGCTGAGCGCGTCGATGGTGGCCTGCCGGTCGACCAGTGACTGCCAGCCGATGATCGCGGCAAAGGCGGCAAGAGCCAGCCGCACCAAGAACAAGGTCAGCGCACCGGCGAACTGATCGGTGCTGGGCTTGGTGACCGTGATGATCTCGGGCTCGGGCGCTTGGACGGCATGCACCGTACCGAGTTTCTCGTCGCGAGACGCGCGCTGCTGAGCGCGGGCAGCGGCGGCCGCATCGTCGATCTCCTCGCGTTCGAGGCGCACCGCCAGGGCGGCTGCCTCGGCTTTCGCTTTGGCTTCTTCGCGCGCGACTGCCAGATCGGCCTTCGACTTCTCGGCCGCGGCCTTGGCGGCGGCGGCGCGGGTGGCGGCCTCCTGAGCGGCGGCTTGCGCTGCTTCGGCCTCCCGCGCGGCGGCGCGAGCCTCGTAGTCGGCCTGTTCGGCCTGCAGCAGCCGCGGATCGCGGGGAACAGCCGGACTGGCGCCGGCCAACGACGAGGCGCGCACGATCCGGGACGGGTTCGTGGCCGACGACTCGTTGCCGATGGCGCGTGCGGCCTGCTCGGTCACATCCTCGATGGCGGTACTCACAAGCTGTCCTCGCTGTCGTGTCTGAGCCCAATAAGTCAGTTCCCATCTTGGGCCCGCGCGCCAAGAAGCAGCGGCTGACACGCCGAAAGCACCCGCTCCAATTGGAGCGGTAAGTATTGCTCAGCCGGGATCGGCCAGGTTGAGCATCAACGCTTCCATCGCCAGCAGCGGCGCGACGGAGTGCTCGAGCGCGTCACGAGCGGCCAGGATGGCGTCCACCCTGCGCAGGGTCTGCTCGGCGGTCGCAGAGCGCGCGGCCTGCGCGATCTCGGCATGCATCTCGGTGTTGATCAATCCGAGGCCCTCGGCCGATGGTTGGGACGATGCGGGATCGACTGCCTGTAGTTGCACGGTCAGCACATCGCGGTACCAGGTGGTCAGCTCGGTCAGCACCCGGTCGAGCGCATCTCGCTGCAGACGCTTGGCGCGCGCCTTCTGCTGATCCTCGAGTTCCTTCAATGCGGCGGTGGCCTGCTTGGGACGCGCACCCTTCGTTCCGTAGCCCAGTGCCTCTTTCAACTCGGCGAGTTCGCGGGCATCGATCTCGCCGGTGCTGCGGTCGGCCTGCGCCGTCGCCAACTCGACGATAGTGGCGGCGGCCCGCAGGCAAGCTCCGACGCTGTTCAGTGAGCCGGGTATCGCCATGATCTGCTGACGGGCGGTCCGGGCGTCCTCGCTGCGGGCCAATGCACGGGCACGCCCGATGTGGCCCTGAGCTGCCCGCGCCGCATACGCGGCCAGTTCGGGATCGATGCCATCGCGTTCGACCAGCAGCTGCGCGACCTCGGTGTCCAATGGTGTGCGCAGATTGACCTGCCGGGTCCTCGATCGCACCGTCACGATGACGTCCTCGGCGGTCGGCGCGCACAGCAGCCAGACGGTACGCGGCGGCGGCTCCTCCAGGGCCTTCAGCAGCGCATCGGCACCCTGATCAGTGATCCGATCAGCGTCCTCCACCACGATCACCTGGAAGCGTCCCACCGTGGGAGACATCGCGGCCTTCATGGCGAGCTCGCGCACCTCGGCAACCGAGATCGACAACTGTTCGGTGCGTACCAGCGTGACATCGGGATGGGCGCCGGATTCGGCGCTGCGGCAGACCGTGCACCGCCCGCAGCCGCCCTGATCGCACAGCAGCGCGGCGGCGAACGCCCGGGCCGCATTGCTTCGTCCGGACCCGGGTGGCCCGGTGATCAGCCAGGCGTGCGTCATGGCGTGGGGCGAACCGTCGCCGCCGGGTTGGCGGGCCGCCTTGGCCGCCGCGCTCAAGGTGGCGACCGCGCGCTGCTGACCGACCAGCTCGGCCCAGACACCTCCGGCCGGTTCAGCCATGGCGTTGACTGGGTTCGTGCAGTTCCGGGATGGCGAGTTCGCGGCCCAGCAGCGTGCCGACCGCAGTCCGGATCTTGGCTGCGGTGGTGCGCACGCTCACCAAAGCCGGCAGCACCAGATAACGGTCGGGATCGTCCGCGGCCTGCACGAGGAAGGCGTCCCGCACCCGGGCATGGAAATCGGCGCCGGCCAGTTCCAGCCGGTCGAGATTGCGGGCCCTGGCGACCGCCCTGGCCGGTTCGATGTCGAGTATCACCGTCAGATCGGGCCGCAATCCCCCGGTGGCCCAGCCGGCGATCGCCTTGAGGTCATCGACATTGAGGCGTCGGCCTGCCCCCTGGTAGGCCAGCATTGAGCCGACGTAGCGGTCGCTGACCACGGTCTGCCCGGCGGCCAGGGCGGGAAGCACCACCCGGGACACATGTTGTGCCTTGTCAGCTGCATACAGCAGGGCTTCGCAGCGGTCGTCCAGATCGGATTCGGGGTCAAGCAGCAGATCACGCAGGGTGTTTCCGACCGGTGTGCCGCCCGGCTCGTGGGTGATGACGTGGTCGACGCCGGACAGCTCCAGGGCTGCCGCCAGTGCCCGCACCTGAGTGGACTTGCCGACCCGGTCGCCGCCTTCGATGACGACGAAGAGACCGCGATCACTCATCGGTCACCTGTGCGGGGGTCGGTTCCGCGGTGGGCAGCGCCGGCGGTTCGTCCTGGTCCGGCGAGGTGGTTTCGGGCCATTCCGCCAGCAGCTTGGCACGCGTCTTCGGCCAGGCTTCGAGGAACTCGCGGCGCGGGGTGCGCACCTGGTCGAGCCACCGCTGGTAGTCGCGTCCGGCCTGGTAGGCCTCGGCCGGGCTCATCGCTGAAACGGTGGCCTCGTCGGCGGCCAGGTCGCGATTCGCGGTCGTGCCGAGAGCGGCCAGCAGCTTGCTGACCCGGCGGACGCGGCCCTTCACCTTGCCGAGCACCGGTTCGCCGGCCTCCAGGGTGCGCACCAGGTCTTGGGCGCGCTCCAGCGCGGCAGACCATTCCTGGTCGCCGCTGTCGTCGCCCAGCGCGTCGACCGACGCGAGCATGCCGGTGAGCTGCTGGCGGACACACGACCGCAACAGTCCTCGGGCGCTGCCGGGCTCGGTCGTCTCCGCAGGCCAGCCGTCGTCCTCGACCGGACGCAGCCTGGGTGCCCGCGCGGCCGAGGCCAGCAGGTCGAGGGCATCGAAGTAGGCCTCGCCGAGTTCGGCCGGGTTGGTGCGCGCCGGACGCGCGACGACCTTGTCGATCTGCCAGATGAACTCACTGGCCCAGGCAGGGTCGATCAGGCAGTCCAGCCCACGCACGGTGTCAGCGGCCCTGGTCAGTTCGTCGGCCAGCAGCCCGGTATCGGGCTGATCCTGTTTGCGGACCCGCAGGTCTGCGCGCAGCACCGCATGCAACCGATCGGTGAACAGCCATGCCAGGTAGTCCTCGGCGCTGATCTTGGAGGGCTGGGGCGGACTCGGCGGGGAGCTGACCGGATGGGTGATCGCGGTCAACCGTTCGATCGGTTCGATGAATTCGGCCACCTTGGCGCCGCCGGCCTCGCCGAGCCGTTCGATCACCACGCTGCGCTGCAGCGCGGTGATCTTGTCGCCGGGCTTGAAGGTGACATCGCGTTGCCGGGCCACCGCCAGCCCGCCACGCCGGACGGTTACCCGGTCGTCACGAACCTCGCCGAGCTCGACGCCTTCGGCGTCCAACAGCACATAGCAGGCCCGCTCCACCACGACGCTGGCCACCGGCCCGAGCGCGGCTCGCCTGCGAAAACCCGACAGCAGGACGCCCAAGTCCTCGGGCAGATCATCGCCGGCATCCAGCGGCTCGACATATTGCTCCGGCAACCAGGGCTGCCAGTCGGTTGCCCTGAGCAGCCACTCACCGCGTTGGTCGACGACCCGGTGGGCCAACAGTACCCCGGCGAGACTGAGCCGCTCGTCGGTGGTATCGAACAAGGTGATGGTGCTGACCGGCCGGTCGGGCCGGCACCGCAGCAGCACCCGATCGATCCCGGACGCCTGATCGGTCAGGATCGGCGCATCCACCTGGTACGGCATCTCGAAGAGATAGCTGCGGTGACGCTTGGCCATGTCGGTAGTCCTGCCGTCGGAGTTGCGTGTGTTTCTTCGATTATGCCGAGGATGCTCCCGATGCGGGCTTCGGGGTCTTCTTCGATGTCGATGCGCTGCCGGATGCCTTCGTGGCCTTGCTCGGCGATGACTTGGCGGAGGTCCGCCGGGTCTTCTTCGCAGGTGCCGGACCCTTGGCACGTTTCGCTGCGATCAGGTCGGCGGCCACCTCCAGGCTGACCTCGTTGATCGGCTGGCTCTTCGGCACGGTCACGTTGTACTCACCGTCGGTGATGTAGGGGCCGAAGCGGCCATCCTTGATCACCAACGGCTTGCCGGTCGCCGGATCGTCCCCCAGTTCGGCCAGCGGGGCGGCGGCTGCCCGGCGTCCGCGGGTACGGGGAGCCGCCAGCAACTCTTTGGCCTGCTCCAAGGTGACAGTGAACAGCGATTCCTCGCTGGGCAGGGTGCGAGAATCATTGCCGCGTTTGATGTAAGGACCGTAGCGTCCGTTCTGAGCGGTGATTTCCACACCCTCGTCATCGGTACCGACCAAGCGCGGCAGGCTGAGCAACTTCAGCGCATCGTCCAAGGTGACGGTATCGAGCTGCATGGACGAGAACAGCGATGCGGTGCGCGGCTTGGGCCGCTTCGACTTCGGCAGCGACTCATCGTCCTCGAGCACCTCGGTCACGTAGGGGCCGTAGCGTCCGGTGCGGGCGACGATCGGATGGCCGGTGGCCGGATCGGTGCCGAGTTCGCGCTCCTCACCGGCCGGGGTGGCCAGCAACTGCTTGGCGACCTCCAGGGTCAGCTCATCGGGTGCCATGTCCTCGGGGACGTTGGCACGATTCGCCTCCGCATCCTCGACATAGGTGCCGTAGCGTCCGACCCGGACATTGATGCCGGCTTCGGGGTCACCGATCGGGAAGGTCGACACGGCTCGGGCATCGATGTCGCCGAGGTCGGTGGCCATGTCGTGCAGGCCTTCGCGCTCGTGACCGGGGGCACCGTAGAAGAAGTCGTTGAGCACCTGCAGCCGTTGGGCGTCGCCGCCCGCGATTTCGTCCAGTTTGTCTTCCAGGGCGGCGGTGAACTGGTAGTCGACCAGCCGCGGGAAGTGCTCGACGAGCAAGCGGGTGACCGCGAACGCCAACCAGGTCGGCACCAGCGCGGTGCCCTTCTTGTAGACGTAGTCGCGGGCGGTGATGGTGCGGATGATCGATGCATAGGTCGACGGGCGCCCGATTTCGAGCTCTTCGAGCTTGGCGATCAGCGTCGGCTCGGTGTAGCGGGCCGGGGGCTTAGTCTGATGGCTCTCGGTCGCGATCTCGGACAAGTCGAGATGCTGGTCGGGGGCCAGCTGGGGCAGCTTGGCCTGTTCACCCTGCTCGTCGTCGGCGACGTCGGCATAGGCCTTGAGGAAACCCGGGAAGGTAATCGTGCGTCCCGAGGCCGAGAAGACGGCGCGATGGATGTCGACGGTGGCCATTTCGGCGCCGGCCCGCAGCCGCTGCGCCAGTTCGGCAGCGATCTTCACCGACACCGCCTGACCGCGCGCATCTGTCATCTGGGAGGCGACGGTGCGCTGCCAGATCAGTTCGTAGAGCCGGGCCTGGTCACCGACCAGCTTGGCCTGCGCGGGGGTGCGGAAGGAGTCGCCGGCGGGCCGGATGGCCTCGTGGGCTTCCTGCGCGTTCTTCACCTTGGACGCGTAGACCCGCGGCGAGGCAGGCACGTAATCGTCGCCGTACAGCGCGCGGGCCTGCTTGCGGGCGGCCGTGATGGCCTGCTCCGACAGCGAGACCGAATCGGTACGCATATAAGTGATGTAGCCCGATTCGTAGAGCTCCTGGGCGACCCGCATGGTGCGGTCGGTCGTGAAGCCGAGCTTGCGTCCGGCCTCCTGCTGCAGCGTCGTGGTGCGGAAAGGCGCGGCGGGACGGCGGGTGAACGGCTTGGCCTCCACCGAGTCCACCGCGAAGCTGGCCTGCTTCAACGCCTCGGCGAGGTCGCCGGCGCACTTCTCGTCCACCACGAAGGCATCGGAGATGAGCTTGCCGTCGGAATCGAAGTCGGCGCCGCGAGCGACCTTCCAGTCGTTCAGGCCGGTGAGCCGGGCATCGAACTTGCGAGGCGTCGCGGCGGCGCCGGCATCCAAGGTGGCGAGCAGATCCCAGTAGGACGCCGAGGTAAATGCCATCCGCTCGCGTTCGCGGTCGACGACCAGCCGGGTCGCGACCGACTGCACGCGTCCGGCCGACAACTTCGGCATGACCTTCTTCCACAGCACCGGGGAGACCTCGTAGCCGTAGAGCCGGTCCAGGATGCGTCGGGTCTCCTGGGCGTCCACCAGGTCGATATCGAGCTCGCGGGGGTTGGCGACGGCCGCAGCGATGGCTTCGGGGGTGATCTCGTGGAAGACCATCCGCTTGACCGGCACCTTGGGCTTCAGTTCCGCGAGCAGATGCCAGGCGATGGCCTCCCCTTCGCGGTCCTCATCAGTTGCCAGATAGAGCTCGTCGACGTCCTTGAGCAGCTCTTTGAGTTTACGGATGACAGGCTTCTTGTCGGCGCTGACAACGTACAGCGGCGCGAAATCGTCCTCGACGTCGACGCCGAGCCGGGCCCAGGGCAGACCCTTGTACTTCGCGGGCACCTCGGAGGCGTTGGTGGGCAGGTCGCGGATGTGGCCGCGGCTGGACTCCACGACGTAGCCCGATCCCAGGAAGCGTGTGAGCATGGTCGCCTTGGTGGGCGACTCGACGATCACCAGTCGGCGGGGTGCATTGGCCACGTTGCGGTCCTTCAGGGTCAGTTGTTGTCAGGCTGTGACAGTCGGGAAGCTACCACGCGATGACAGGGGATTCGAAATATCCCTCGGCGAGCGCCTGGCGGATGGTGGGCAGCAGGATTGTGCGTTGCGCATGCGGATCGGCGTCCAACAGCCCCGCGACCGCGTCGATGATAACCCCCAGGGGCAGGCTGCCATCGCAGGCTCCGAGTACCCCGCCCAGTGCAGTGTCGACCCGCAACGCGCGCTTCAGGCCGGTGTGCTGGCGCAGCACCACGTACTGCGGATCCTCGGCCCCGGGAGTTCCCAGAGTCTCCTGGACGATGTCTTCGCGCAGCTTCAGGCTGCTGGCCAGCAGCTGCTCATCGCTGGCCCGGGCCGCCGTGATATCGCGTTGACGAGCGGCGATGGCGGGGCCGAGTGGCTGATGCACCGCGTGTGGCCACGATTCGATGGTGATATCGGGTGTCTGACGGCCCGCATTGGTGATGGTGATCCAGCCCATCCCGATGGCCCGGATGCCCAGTTCGGTGAAGTAGTCGAGCCATTCCCGGTAGCGGGCCGACCAGCTGGGGTCACCCGCCAGGCCGGCGTCGGTGAGCCACAGTTCTATATAGGCGTACGGATCGAGCCGCTCGCGTTCGATCACCCACATGTCGGCTCCCGCCGGCGCCCAGCCGCTGAGGCGATCCTCCCAGGGCTGATCGCCGGTGATCGCCCAGTTGGCGAGCACCTGGCAGATTCCGCCCTCGTTCAGGTGATCGATCGACCCGGTGACGACCTTGCGAATGAGGCCGTCCGCACTGAAATCTGTCTCTCGATAGGCCAGCCGCTCACCGCTCGGAGGGCTCATCACATAGGGCGGGTTCGTGACGATCAGATCGAACCTGTCGTCGGCGACCGGGTCATAGAGGCTGCCGTCGCGCAGGTCGACGTCGACCTCGTTGAGCTCCGCGGTGATCTTGGCGAGCTTAAGCACCCGCGGGTTCACGTCGGTAGCCGTGATCCGGTCGGCGTGGGCCGACAGGTGCAGACTCTGGACGCCGCAGCCGGTGCCCAGATCGAGTGCACTGCCGACCTGACTGTCGATGGTCAGCTGCGCCAAGGTGGTGGACGCGGAACTGACGCCGAGCACATAGTCGGGTTTGATCGGTTGGGTCCGGTAGTCGAGACCGGGTGTCGGATCGGACACCACCCAGCCGTCCCACTGACCTTCGGAGGTTTCGAAGCCGTAGGGACGCACGTCGACAGGGGCCTGGATGCGGCCATCCGGGCCTACCTCCAGCAGACCTTCGTCCATCAGTGCCTCCAGCGGTAGCGCCGCTTCGGCGGCCGAGCTCGAGACCGGCAGGTTGAGCGGAAAGAGCTTGATCAAGGTCGCGAGCGGGGTCTGGTCATCGCCGAGGGCCTCGCGGGCGGGCACCGTGCAATTGCGGTCCAGCCCGGCCTGCCCGGCCTCGCCGATGCGGGCGAGCACCGTGTCCACGGTGTAATCGGCCGACATCAAGGCGTCGCGCAGTGCATCGATCATGTTCACCCTTCCACTGTTACATGCCGGTCCCAGCGCGGGTCGGCGGCGGGTTCGGCCGAGCGGACGTGGCAAGGTTGATTCCGTGGCGATTCCCGGCTGGCTGGCGCACGATCCGCGAGTGGTCTGCGTGCGCCATCGCGATGCCCTCGACGGGCAGTGCGCCGAGTGGCCGACCTGGTTGCCCGGCTCCGTCCGGGACGCAGTGACCGGTGCGGGTATCGAACGGCCGTGGCTGCATCAGGTGATGGCCGCCGACGCGGCCTGGGCTGGTCAGCACGTGGCGGTGAGCACGGCGACGGCGTCGGGCAAGTCGCTGGGCTATCTGCTGCCGATCATGGCCGCGACCGCAGTCCGCGCGCAGGTCGCGAGCCTGGGCGTCACCACCGGCGATCTGAGATCGAGACTGGGCGTGGCGCGCCACACGGCGCTCTATCTGGCCCCCACCAAGGCCTTGGCTCACGATCAGTGGGCGGCGGCTCGCAAGCTCGGACCGTCGGGCTGGCAGGTCTCCTGCCTGGATGGCGATTCGTCGTCCATGGAGCGACGATTCGCGCGCGACTACGCGAGTTTCGTGCTGAGCAATCCCGACATGCTGCACCGATCGGTGCTGCCCAATCACTCGCAGTGGTCCGGGTTCTTGGGGTCGCTGCGCTATGTGGTGGTCGATGAGGCACACCGCTATCGCGGAGTCTTCGGGTCGCAGGTCTCGGGAGTGCTGCGTCGCCTGCGGCGGCTGTGCCATGCCTATGGCGCCGATCCGGTCTTCGTCCTGACTTCGGCGACGGCCAGTGACGCCGGACGCTCGGGAGCGCTGCTGATCGGCGAGAACGATCCGCTGCTGGAGGTCTGCCAGGATGCTTCGCCGCATGCGGCACGCGATGTCGTCTTGTGGCGTCCGGCTACCGACGCGCCGGGTGAGGCGTCCGATCTGCTGGCGAGGCTGGTGGACGACGGCCAGCAGGTGATCACCTTCGTCGCCAGCCGCACCCAGGCGGAGCTGATCGCCTTGCGTGCCACCGATCGCATCGGGTCGGGGCGCCGGGTGGCCAGCTATCGCTCGGGCTATCTGGCGGGTGATCGCCGGGAGCTGGAATCCCGGCTGCGGTCGGGACAGCTTGCCGGGGTGGCTGCGACCAATGCCTTGGAGTTGGGCATCGACATCACCGGGTTGGATGCGGTGGTGATGGCCGGGTTCCCGGGCACCCTGGGATCGTTCTGGCAGCAGTCGGGACGCGCGGGGCGCGGCGACCGGGATGCCCTGGTGGTGATGATCGCCCGCGATGATCCCCTGGACGGCCATCTGCTCGACCATCCGGAATTCATCTTCGATCGTCCGGTGGAACAGACGGTGCTGCATCCGCAGAACCCCTACGTGCTGGGGCCGCAGTTGGCAGCGGCCGCGCAGGAGGCGCCGCTGAAACCCGCGGACGAACGGTGGTTCGGCCCGACGATGACGTCAGTGGCCGGCACGTTGAGTGAGCGGGGGGTGCTGCGCGCGCGGCCGAGTGGCTGGTTCTGGACCAAGGACTATCGGGCCGTCGACGAGATCGATCTGCGGGGTTCGCATGATCACCCGGTCGAGATCGTCGAGGCCGACACCGGACGCGTGCTGGGCAGCGTCGACCACGGCGCCGCCGACCGAACGGTTCACGAGGGCGCCGTCTACCTGCATCAGGGCGAACAGTGGCTGGTAGTTCAATATCTTCCGGACGAGTCGGTGGCCCTGGTGCGTTCGGTTGAGCTGCCGTATTACACGCAGCCGCTGGGCACCAGCGAGGTGCGGGTGGTGCATACCCAGGCGCAACGGCGATGCGGGAACGGAGTGATCTGCCGCGGCGAGGTCGAGCTGTCGAGCCAGGTGACCGGCTATCTGCGGCGCGATTCGCTCACCTCGGATGTGTGGGACGAGACACCGCTGGAGTTGCCCAGGCGGCAGATGACCACCCAGTCGATGTGGTGGCTGATACCGGACGAGGTCGTCGCGCGATTGTCGTTCTCGGTGGCGCGGCTGGGGGCTGCGGTGCATGCGGCCGAGCACACCGCGATCGGTCTGCTGCCGGCGTTCGCACCCTGTGACCGCTGGGATATCGGCGGGCTGTCGACGGCGCTGCATCCCGACACGCAGCTGTGCACGATCTTCGTGCACGACGGCATGCCCGGTGGTTCGGGATATGCCGAGCGCGGCTTCGACGTGGCCGAGGCCTGGTGGCGGGCCGCTTTGGAGCGGCTGACCAGCTGCGACTGTGAGACCGGCTGCCCGTCGTGTTGCGTTTCACCCAAGTGCGGCAACGGCAACCGGATGCTCGACAAGTCGTCGGCGGCCGAGTTGCTCAGCGTGCTGCTGGGGTGAGTGGGCGGGGCTTGGCTCGGCGTCGGATCCCATGAGATCACCAGAGGGTTCCGATGCAGCCGCACAGCGGGGCCTGGGCCTTCATGTCATTGGCCGGCTTCGTCGGAGACGACTTCGGACGCCGCGACTTCGGCTTGAACAAGGCTGCCTGGCGGAAGTCCTGCGAAGAAACATCGAAGAGAAGTCTTCACTGTTCTGCTGTATTCGAATATGTGTTCGATTACAATGGAGCCATGGATACCCCCATCTGTGACCCCGAATTCCTGGCCCGGCAGGAGACCAGCAGACAAGCCTTCGACGCGTTGATACATGCCCACGACCAGTTACTGGCCGCCGAGGTCGCCGAGTTGGTGACGATCACCCACACCGCCGACCTCTGGCAGGTCGACACCGCCGCAGTCGATGCGGGAATCGAACAGTTGATACAACCCGGCCATGACGGCACCCCGCAAGTCGGGGAGTTCCTCGCCCTCGAACTGGGCCCCGTGCTAGGAATCTCACCCCAAGCCGCGATCTCCCGGATCGGTAACGCCCTCGACCTGCGAGAACGCCACCCCCTGCTCTGGCAAGCCGTGCTCGCCGGGAAAGTCCGGGTCTGGCAGGCGAACCGGATCTGCCTCGAGTGCGCCCACCTACCCGCCGCCGCCGCGCGGGAAGTCGACCAGAAGCTCAGCCAGGCCGCCGCCACGATGCCGTGGTCACGAGTCATCAAAGCACTGCCCGGACTGATCATCGCCGCCGACCCCGACCTGGCCCGGCAACGAGCCGAAGCACGACGAGAGTCACGCCGGGTACGAGTATCCAAAATCGAAGACGGACACGTCAGCTTCTGGGGTGTCGTCAACCCGGTCGACGGAATCTTGTTCGACCACGTCCTCACCCAAATCGCCACGACCCTACCCGCCCTACCAGAAACCATCCCGGGAACCGATCTCGACCGGCGCCGAGCCGCCGCCGTCGGCATCTTGGCCCGGCAAGCGTTAGGGCAAGAGGCGCTACCCACCCACACCCTGATCGTCCACATCGCTGCGGACGATCCCGCACTCACCGCCGGGCCCGACGCCACGCCCATGTCCGGCGTGGCCCGAGTCGAGGACTGGGGGCCGCTACTGACCGAGCAGCTACCCGCCTTCCTGGACGGATCAAAGGTCGTCGTCCGGCCCATCGTGGACCCCGCCGGGCTACGCCCAGCCGACTGCTACGAAACCCCGGCCCGGATGCGGTTCGCCATCGAACAACGCAACCCCGTCGACGTGTTCCCCTGGGGCACCCGCAAAGCCAGCCACTGCGACATGGACCACACCATCCCCTACATCGACGGCCGGGCCGGACAAACCAGCCTCGCCAACCTCGGGCCACTATCCCGTAAGGCCCACCGAGCGAAGACCCACAGCAAATGGACACTGGAACAACCGGCACCCGGGATCTACCACTGGACCTCACCCCACGGCTACCACTACCAAGTCACACCACACGGAACCACCCGAGTGTCGGTACCACCAACTGAAGAAGCCGACCACCACAAGAGATTCGAAACCACGGTAGCGATGCGAACCTGATGCGGGGGCGCCGTCCCCGCCCTCACGGGATGTCGGAGACGACGCCGGCCCTGGACTCGGCGTGCGCGCTCTGGGGCGCTCCCGCGATCTGCGGGCGCATCTCGACGTCCACGGCGATATCCACGATGAACTCGCCCCATCCTGTGGTGACTTCGCAATTCGCCAGGACCGCGTCGTTGGCGGCGGCGGCCTGCTCGGCAACGGGGCAGGCGGGGCGTCCGTCTCGTTGGGCCTGGGCGGCCGCGATTGCCACGACATCGGCGACCGCGCGGGCCCGGGCGCCGCTGGCCAGCCAGCCGGAGAACCAGGCGCCCACGGCCGCAACCAGCATCAGGACGATCACTACGGCGAGGATTAGCATGGTGCCACTCCCCCGCTCAGCTGGCTGCTGGGTTCGCCGGCGGCGCTGCATGCTGATCACCGCCCCGCAGTCGGAGCAGTTGCACGTCCTTCGATCTCGATCGGCCCGAGGGCTCCCCAGCGGGCATCGACGGCAACCTGGACGGTGATCTGCTGGCCGGCCTCAACGACCTGCACCCGCGCACCATCCGGAACGTGCTGCTCGGCCTCCTGCGCAGCCTCCTGATCACCGCGAGCCAACTGCCGCACGATCTGGCCGGCCGCGTCGGAACAGCGCGCCTGCAATGCCACCAGGCTGACGGTCCAACCGAGCATCCCGGCCATCAGGCAGGCAGTCAGCATGCCCACGGCGAGTTCGAAGGTCACCATGCCCCGCTGTCCGCGGCGGATGGGGCCCGGATCTGCTGTGGCCGGATCTGCGGCTGTGGCTCGAAGCATCATGTCTCCTGCGCGAATGGGATCGGGGTGGTGCAAAAGAAGAGGTTCGGGTGGGCACGTCCACGTTGGCCCACCCGAACCTCGGATCTGATCAGGGCAGCATCCCGCCGACCTGCGAGATGAGATTGACGACGAACTTGAGCATCGCGCTGAAGAAGTCGTTGTTGGTGAACACGTTCAGCAGCACCAGGGCCAAAGCCACGGCGGCCAGGATCCCGACCGCGTATTCGGCCGTGGCCATGCCTCGCTGGCAAGCCGAGCGCAGTCCGCGGCCGCGGATCACGGGCGTCGGGAGGTGGGTATCGAACCGAGTAGTCATGTTTCGCTTCCTTTCAGGTGGAGCCCGTCGCCGGGCCGTGGGAGAGATCCCGCAGATCTGTGGGTCTGCCGTGGAATCGATACAAGGATTGGCAAGTGGGGTACCGGATCGGTCAGGCGGACAACACTCTGTGGACAATTCAGCGAAGTTGAGTGAAGGAGCCGAGTGTGGCCGCGATGATCGGCACGACTCCGACAAGGATGAACGCGGGCAGGAAGCAGCACACCAAGGGCAGCACCGATCGCACACCGACCGTCCGGGCGGCCATCTCGCGCCGGGCTCGGCGCAGCGCCCTGGCTTCTGCGGCGTGCACCTCGAGCACCTCGGCGACCGCCGCGCCCGATTCCGCGCAGCGGGCAAGGTCGCGTGCCACGGCACCCCACACGGTGTCATCGCGCAACCAGGCCCAGGCTTGCGCATCAGAGCGTCCCAGATCGAGATGGCCGAGGACGGCGCGCAACAGTCCGGCACTCGGTTCCGGCGCCAGCGCCGCCACATGCCGAACCGCCGCCCGCAACGGCACCCCGGCATCCAATGCGGCCGCGAACAACTCCAGACAGCCCGGCAGTTGGGCCGCGAGCTGCTGAGCCCTGCGCCGCTGGGACGCAGATTCCAGCCACCGTAGCCCGGCGATGGCCAGTGGTATCGCGCCCGCAGCCACCAGGCAGGCCGCCAGACCTTGGCCCCCCAGCAGCCAGCAGACCGCGCCGGCGAGCAGGCCGAAGCGCCACTGCAGGCCCGAGATCCGGCACAACCAGCCCGGCATCCGACCTTGCCACGCCGTCACGCGCCTGGCCCCCGAGGCAGCTGTCGCCACCTGGCGCAGTGCGGACCGGTTCGGACCCGGAAACAGGCACAGCAGCGCCACCCCCAAGGCCAGGCCCGCAATCACCGGACCGGACGTGATCATGGCTGGTCCGCCTGCTCGCCCGGCAGCCTGCCCAACAACGTGGTCCAGACCAGACCCGCGCAGACCAGACAGACGGCCGCTGCCAGGCAGATGCGCCCGACGAGCCCACCGAGCAGGAAGACCAGCGGGTCGCCACCACCGGCGAACCCCAGACCGATACCCAACAGGGGCAACAGCGCGAGCATCTTCCCGGTGGCCCGCGGAGAGGCGAGTTCGGAGGCCACCAGGCGTTCGGCGGCGGCCTCGGCTCTCAACCCCTCGGACACCCGGCTGGCAGCGTCCGCGATGGGGGCGCCGGTAATCTGGCAGAGCTGCCACGATCGGGCGAGGCCGGCCAGGCCCGAGCAGCCCGGATGCATCGCGGCCGCGTGCAGCGCAGCCGGCACATCACCCCCGATCGCCTGAGTCGCGGCGACCGGTTGCAGCAGCGCACAATCCGCCGCCACCCGGGCCAGCGCGGCCGGCGCGATGTCGCCGACCCGCAGCTGGGTCGCGACCGCGATGCAGGCCTGCACCACCTCCTCGCTGTTGTGGTGGCGTAGCTTCTCGGCCCGCGAGTTCGCGATCAGCCAGCCCACAGTGCACCCCACCACCAGCCCGGGCACCAGCCAGACCAGCAGCTGCGGAGCAAAGCTCACGCAAACCGACAACGCGGCGACGACCACCAGGCCGCGCGTCCATCCGGCCACCGAGCGGACCGTGCGGGACTGATGCCTGCGGTTCAGCCAGGCCGCGACCCGCCGGGAGGGATCCGGAGGCCACCACAGCAGCAAGCATGTTGCCAACCCAAGGCAGGCCACAACGATCACGATGCCTCCTGAGTTCCGGCCGCTATGTCCAGCAACTCGGCGAGCTGGCCCCAGGCCGGCCCTTGCCGTACCGATCGTCCATCTGTGCTTGCCAACGCCATTTCGATGTAGACATGTCCGGAACTGGAGCGTTGCGCAAGGCCGACTTGGGTGACGCTGCGGCGACCATCGGCCAGCCTGCTGACCTGAACCACCACCCGCAGCGCCGAGGCGACCTGAGCATGGCAGGCCTCGCGTCCCAGACCGCCGAGCGCGGCCAGCGCCTCCAGCCGGGCCGGCACATCTGCGACCGAGTTGGCGTGCACTGTTCCGCAACCGCCCTCATGTCCGGTGTTCAGTGCGGTCAGCAGATCGCACAGTTCGGCGCCGCGCACCTCACCGAGCACCAGCCGGTCGGGACGCATCCGCAAGGCCTGCCTGACCAGGTCCGTCATGGTGATCATGCCGGCGCCCTCGGAGTTCGCCTGACGGCACTCCATCCGAACGCAGTGCGGGTGATCGGGGGCCAGTTCGCGGGAGTCCTCGACGATCACCAGCCGCTGAGCGGCCGGCATCAACCCCAGCAGACCGGCCAGCAAGGTGGTCTTGCCCGACCCGGTTCCGCCCGAAATCAGAAATGCGACCTTGGACGCCACCAACGCCTGCAGTACCTCGGCCATTTGGGTGCAGATCGAACCGTTGGCCACCCAGTCGTCCAAGGAGAACGAGCGGCGCGCCGGAACACGCAGTGACAAGCAGGTTCCCGGATCGGCGATGGTTGCGAGCACGGCGTGTAAGCGGGTGCCGTCGGCCAGCCGTGCGTCCACGAACGGGCAGGCATCGTCCAACCGGCGACCCACGCTGGCCGCGAGCCGGGTGGCGAGCTGACGCACCTCGGCGTCGGATTCGAAGCGGACCTGGGTGTCTTCGAGTCCGTGGCCGCGATCGATGAAGACCTGATCCGGCCCGTTGACCAGGACGTCGGTCAGCCCCTCGATGCTCAGCAGAGGCTGCAGGCGGCCGGCTCCGATGCTGCCGCGACGCAGGGCTTCCACGGCGTAGAGCACCATCGCGTCGCTGACCACCAGCCCCAGCGCCCGCAGGGCATCCGCAACATCGCGTGGTGTCCAAGTCCGGCCCAGCCCGGCGAGCCGGACCCGCACCATCTCAAGATCATGCTCGGTCATCGGGCATCAACTCATCGAGAAGCCGATCGCAGGCCCGGGCGAATCTGCCCCGCCGCAGCCCGGGCGGCGTGCCGGTCTCCAGGCATCCCGGAAGCGCCGGGTCGTGCGGTACCGCGCCGATCATCGGCAAACCCAGCGTCTCGGCGACCATTGCCCCGTCCAGTCGTCGCCCGGGACCGGTGCGCAGCACCACGACCGCATCGTCCAGCCCCCAGTCGGCCACCTTGGATCTGGCGGCCATGACGGCCTTGACCTCGGCCGCGACTACGAGCAGATCGACGGCGCGCGGCATGACTGCCCCATCCGGATGCGATCCGGCATCGAGGATCACCAGGTCGTGACTGCGAACCAGCGACGCCACCGCCGCATTGACAGCCTCCGACGAGGGAAGACCCGGTCCCCTGCGGCGCCCATCGTTCAGCCGGGGATGACCCGTCGAGATCAGATCGACCCCGCTGACATTCGGCAGCTGCCCGCTCAGATCGCCGATGTGCCCCGCGGCCGAGGCCAGATCGGGCCACCGCCAGCCGGGGGCCTGCTCGGCACCGAAGACCAGATCGAGACCGCCGCCGGTCGCGTCCAGCTCGGTCACGGCGACCCGCAGCTGCTGTTTGGCCGCCCGTTGCGCCAGGCCCGCCGCAAGGGTGGTCGCGCCCACCCCGCCGCTGCCACCGATCACGCGTAGCACCACGGACGCATCGTCCGGCACTTCGTCGATGCCTGCCAGCAGGGAGCTGACGAAACCGGTCTGCTGCGGCAGCACCATCACCGGGGCATCGAGTGGCACCGACCACGACATTAGAACCGCCGCGTCCGGACCGCACAGATGCACCTTGCGGCGCGGTGGCAGACCGAGCCCGGCCACCGACGAAGCCTGATCGGCTCCGATCAGGACGACCGACGCCCGCAGCCAATTGCGGCGCAGCGTCTCGGTGTCGCGAGCCACCTCGGGCTCGACTTGAACTGCGGCGGCCGCCGCCATGATGGCCTCGATCACGGCAGCGTCACGGGAAACTATCAGGGGTGCCGACATGCCCACAGTATTGGTAAGCCACCATCCCAATCGGTCACAGCGAGCCGAGATTGTGGATAACTTGGCGATCCCGAGATGCGAATGCCGCTGCCATCCAAGGCAGCGAGCTTGCCGAACCGCGGGCTGCACCGCAAACTGGTCACTGCCGGGATGGCCCCGGCAGAAGGGCAGAGTGCGGACGCGATGACTATCCGGATGATCGTCAGTGACCTCGACGGCACCCTGCTGCTTCCGGACAAGTCCACCTCGGCCCGCACGCGGCGAGCCATCGCTGCGGCTCAGGACGCAGGCATCCTCGTCGTTGCCGCCACCGGACGCTCCGTCATCGACATGCCGAAGGTGCTGCCTGCGCAACTGCGTGATCTGGCGGTTTGTTCGAACGGCGCGGTCGTCTACAACGCCGCGGACGACACCGTGCTCGCCGAGCGTCCCATCGCCGCCGAGGTCTGCGCCGCGCTGATCGAGAGCCTTCTCGACTTGGCGCCCGACACCCGCTTCGCCACGCTCACCCGCAGTGGTTACGACCTGCTGCCCGGTCCGGGCTATCTCGGGTTGATGGAACCGGGCAACCATGGCCGCAACCCCGAAGACCTCGATGAGGTGCCGATGTCGGGGCTGAGTGCGCAGTCAGCGGTCAAGATCATTGCGCGGCACGGTGGGTTGCCGCTGGAGACGCTGTTCGAGCTATGCGAGCAGGTCGCCCATGTGGGTGTGCTGCCGACGACCTCGGGCGTGCCGTTCATCGAGATGTCGGCGGCCGGGGTGAGCAAAGCCACCACCTTGGAGCTGCTGGCCGCCGAGCACGGTTTCACCGCCGACGAGGTGCTGGCCTTCGGCGATTCCGCCAATGATCGCGAGATGCTCGATTGGGCAGGTCACGGTGTGGCGGTGGCCAACGGCACCGCGCCCGTGTTGGCGGTCGCCGACGAGATCGCTCCGGCCAACACCGACGATGGCGTGGCGGTGATCATCGAGCGCCTGCTCGCTTGCGGGGGCCGGTTCTAGAGTGGGGTCCATGCCAGCTGTCACCCACCCTTCGCTCCCCCAATCTGCCCTGCAATGGCTGGTGGGCGCCGAGCCGGTGCAGGTCGTCACGCTCGGCTGCTCGCGCGGGGTCATCAACCGGCTCGTGGCCCAGGGCCACGGCGTGCTCGCCATCGAACCCGATACCCAGCGCTGCCACCAGCTCCGAGGTGACGGACCGGCCAGCGAGGCACTGTTCACGGCGGCCGGACGAGCGGACGAGCTCCCCCTCCAGCCTTGTGCCGCCCACGTCGTGCTGCTCGGCGGACCCTGGCGAGCGCAGCCCGGTCGTCCGCGGATCAACGCGCACCAGGCACACGGGCAGCTCAGCCGGGTGCTGCAGCCGGGCGGCTGGGTGGCCGGCTGGCAGATCGTCCGCGACGACACCGTGCCCTGGGTGCGAAGGTTGATTGCGCTGATGCGCACCATCGACCCGGACGCAATGTCGGGCTCGGCCGGCAACAGTCACGAAGACCTGCTGAGAAGCAAGTACTACCCGAGGATCGAGCGTCACGAGTTCCGGCTGTGGGCTCCGATCACCCGTCGCGCACTGGTCGAGATGGTCTCGGCGCAGCGCGTCGTCAGCGGCCTGTCCGACACCGAGCGCCGCGAACTGATGAGCCAGCTGAACCAGATCCTCGACAGCGCGGCCCGCATGTCGGAGCTGCGGCTGCCCTACCAGATGCAGTGCTGGCGGGCATATGTGGATCATCACGAGCTCACCCAGCCGATCTCGTTCGGCGACGGCTCCCTGGTGATCCCGATCTAGCTCCGACTACGGCGTGGCGGCCTCCAGATCGTCCGCGGATGGCTCGCCGGGGACCCCCTCATCATGAGGACCGGTGATCTCGCCCAGTTTCACCAGCACGACACCGGCCAGCACGAGGACGCCGCCGAGCACCTGAGCGAGGGTCAGCATCTGACCGACCAGCAATGCCGCGAGGATGATCGCGAAGAGCACCTCGGACAGCCCGACGAACGAGGCGAGCCGGGTACCGAGCAGCCGCGCGCCCATGATTCCCGTCACATAGGATGCCGCCGAACTCAGGACGCCGAGAATCACCAACGGAAGCCACCACGGCACCTCGAAGCCCGCGTAGTCGACTGCGACCGACGCGGTCGTGAAGGGCAGCAGCCCGAGCAGCGCCACCAGGCAGAGCACGATCGTCGCGACCAGGCAGCCACCCGCGGCCAGCACGATCGGCGGCAGCCCGCTGGTGTCGTCGGAGGAATAGACGAAGTAGGCGGCGTTGCCGACCATCGCGACCAGCGACCAGATGAGCCCACGGATGTCGAAAGCCGGGCCGGCTCCGAGCACCTGCAGCACCAGCACCAGTCCGCCCATCGCCAGCACCGATCCCAGCACCGTTCGGCGGCCCGGACGTTCTCCGCGGCGTATCCACAACCAGATCACGATGGCCAGCGGCGCCAGGTACTGAATCAGCAGCGCCTGCGCGACCTGCAGATACTGCACGGCGCTGAAATGGCCCAACTGCGGCACCGTGATGCCGAACAATCCGTAGCCGAGCAGCAGCCGCCAGTTGCGCAGCAGCAGACGCCAGCGTCCACGCAACGCGATGACGGCCGGCACCACCATGACCGCGGCACCGATCCCCACCCGCGGCACCACGATCCCCAGCGGTGACCAGCCCGCCTTGAGCAGGCCCGCGGCCAACGTCCCCGACATACCGAAGAAGAACGCTGACAGCAAGGCTATCGACAGACCCCAGCCGAAGCTCGGGTACTTGGGACGCATGGCCTACATGCTATGGGAGCGTCCCGGTAAAAGCCGAACCAGTCGATAACACGAATGACTTCCGTTTCGGGGGTTGGCGAGCCCCCGCCGCGCGACAGCATTAGGCTGGTGCTGGCCGCGGAAGTCCGAAGCACGACGGCCAGCACAAGAAGGGACCGACAATGGCCGATCGTCCGACTATCGCTGATTACATCCAGGTACTGAAGACCACCATTCCCAACATGGTGAGTCAGATCGGTGACCTGGCGAAGGCCGAACTCAAGCCGGCGGCGAAGCATGGCGGGATCGGTGCCGGAGCCTTCGCAGCTGCCGCAGTCGTCGGTCTCACTGCTCTGTTCCTGGTGCTGCTGACCTTCGCTTTCGCGTTGTCGATGTTCTTCCACGAAATCCTGAACCGCAATCCGCTGACTGCGCTGATGTTCGGCTTCTTGACGATGACGGTGCTCTGTCTACTGATCGTCGCGGCTCTCGCGTTGTTCGGTAAGTCCCAGATCAGCCAGGTGAAGGCGCCGCAGGCCACCATCGCCGAGACCAAGGCCAGCATCGGAGCTATCACCGATGCCATCGAGTTCGGCGCCCAGGACGCGAAGAACCGCACCACGCCCAGCGATGCCGTGGCGGTCACCACTGCGGCGAAACTGGTCAAGCCGGCCAGCGACGATTGGGCCTGACCCCGCGAGGACGACGCGTCAGGGCAGCGGGCGGTCCCGCATGAAGCGCTTGGGGACGTCGACGAGCCGGGTCTGATCCCACGGTTGCGACCAACCGCCCAGTTTCAACAGCGCATCGGTCAGATACGCGGTGAATCCCCACAAGAACAGATCACCGAACAGCCAGGCCGGCCCGGTGTGCCCGGCGGGGTGACGGGCCATCACGCGATTGCCGGGATCGGTCAGCTCCGAGATCCGCCAGCGATGGATGGCGGCGACTTCGGCCGGGCTGGTCACGGCCATCGGGTCGAGCCCGCTCCACGACCCCACCACCGGAGCAACATCGAAACTACTGACCGGCAACCTGGTCACAGGCAGGCGTCCGAGCAGGGTCACCTTGTCGGGTTGCAGGCCGACCTCTTCCCAGGTCTCGCGGAGCGCGGTCGCTGGGGCGTCCGCATCGCCGGGCTCGTAGGTACCTCCCGGAAATGAGATCTGACCAGCATGTTTGCGCAGTCCCACGGCTCTTTCGGTGAACAACAGATCGGGGTCGTTGATCTCCGACAATAGGATCAGCACGGCAGCGTGGGCCTGACCGTGCGGACGCCGTTCGGGCGTCAGCCGGTTGGACAGGCCGGGATCGGCCAGCCTGGCCACGAGCTGATCGAACTGTCCGGTCATGACTTCACCAGGGCCTTGGCCTCGTCCGGATCGGTCGGGCCGGTGCCGTAGCTGGGGCAGAGCCCACCCACCACACAGGCGCCGCAGGCGGGCTTCTTGGCATGGCAGCGGCGACGGCCGTGGAAGATCAGGGTGTCGCTGAGCACAGTCCAATCGGACGGGTCGAACAGCTGCTGAAGGTCGGTCTCGACGACCTCGGGTTTCGCCGAGGTCGTCCAGCCGAGGCGTTTCGAAACCCGCAGTACATGGGTGTCGGTGGTGATGGCGGGCAGCCCGAAAGCATGACCTCGCACCACATTGGCGGTCTTGCGTCCCACACCCGGCAGCTTCACCAGGTCATCGATGCTGACCGGCACCTTGCCGTCGTAGTCATCGGTGATCTGGCGGCTCAGCCCCTGCAACGCCGCCGCCTTGTTGCGGAAGAAGCCGGTGGGCCGAATGACCTCTTCGAGTTCGGCCCGGTCGGCCTCAGCCAGCGCCTGCGGGGTCGGCCAGCGCGCGAAA
>Ga0334887_1001576_pt1 | contig 28941 bp, 23 predicted proteins | sample GraSluR1_MG_10_FD_207217 | JGI IMG/M metagenome (GOLD analysis project Ga0334887, IMG submission 207217) | Sludge microbial communities from methane-producing bioreactor in Wageningen University, Netherlands - Granular Sludge_18_07-R1 | ecosystem: Engineered > Bioreactor > Anaerobic >...
TTCCGATGGAACCCTGCGATCATTCTCGATGTCGCTGAGATAGGAGGGCGTCAGGTCGATGGATCGCGCCAACTCCCGCAAACCCAGGCCCTTCTGGAGCCGCGCTGAGCGGATCTCGTCTCCAAGCATCTTGTTCGCCATGTTCGCCACTGAGCGTAGGTGATTGCGGCCTTCGCCGTCCGCCTTCAGCGACTCCATCGTCTACGTGACCTGGAAGGATGACTTCGTCGGCAGATCGAGGACGCCAGCGGCCGGATCGTCACGGTCTCCAACAGTCCCGGTCCGGAAAACACGACCACCACGGTGACCGACTGGATGGGGCGCACCCTGACCTACGAGCGCAAGCACCCCAGCCACATGGGCTTCCTGACCCGCTATGTCGACCCGGAAGGCGTCGCCACCGACTACACGGTCGATACCCATGACACCCCGGACTCACCCCGATTCATGGGCGTCGAGAGCATCACCTACGCCAACGGCCTGTGGCTCACCAACTACCCGGTGAGCGACCTGAGCCCCCAGACCACCGTGGTGGGGCGCCAGGTCTTCGGGAACGGACTCGTGGTAGAATACCACTATGACCAGGCCGCGCGCCGAACCTCCGTGCAGGAGGGCGACCGGGTGACCATTCACGAATGGGACGCCGAAGGAAACGAGGGACCCAGTCGGAAACCCCTCGGTCGCCTCGCCGGGTCTTTTCCGCCCCCGCTGTGTCGCAAGAAGTCTCATTTGCCTCAAGCAAACCGCAACTTCTTGCTCCTTGCGGGGACAAAAAATCCCTCGACGATGCTCGGTCGGGGTTCCCGACCGGGCCCCTTGTCCAGCGGACGGACCCGTTGGGCAACGTGTGGACCTCCCAGTACAACGACCAGAAGCTCGTGACCCGGGTGACCGACCCGAACCTGGCCACCGTCAACAACACCTGGGACGAACGCGGCAACCTTCTCACCCGCGAGGACCAGAAAGGGAACGTCTGGACCTGGGAGTACGACCCGACCTTCAATCAGGTCACCCGCCTGACGGGGCCGGCGCCCGACCACAACCAGACGGATTTCGCCTACGACCAGACCACCGGCGTCCTCTTGACCCGAACCGACCCGCTGCAGAAGACCACGACCTACGAATACCATCCGGACGGACTCTTGAAGAAGGTGACCCCGCCCGGGACCGACCCCGCGACAACCGAGTTCACCTACGACCCGCACGGAAATCTCGTGGAGGTTCGCAACGGACTGGACCAGGTCACGACCTTCGAGTACGACCAGGTGGGCAACCAGGTGGCCGTCGTGGATGCGCTGGGGCACAGGACCACGCGGGAATATGACCTCCTGAACCGCCCCACCCTGGTGCGGACTCCCCTGGGGAACACGACCCGGATGGCCTACGATGGGAACGGGAACCTCATGACCGTGACCGACCCGCTCAACCGCGGCACCCGCTTCGAGTTCGACAGCCTGAACCAACTGACGCGGGTCCTCGACCCCGCCGGCGGGGCGGTCTCCTACTCCTACGACCTCTTCGGCAACCTGGTCCGCCAGGTGGACCCCAACGGCCACGCCTACGAGTTCGGCCATGACGACCTCGACCGGCAGGTCCGGACGGTGGATCCGATGGGGCAGGACACCACCGTCGAGCATCCGCCCTACTGCGGGATCACCGTGACCACGGACGCCGAGGGCCACGCGACCACCCTCTACCGGGACGTGACCTGCCTGGTGACGGAACGGGCCTTCTCGGACGGCTCCTCCTTCACGTTCAGCTACGACACGGAGGGCCGCCGCGTCGGCGCCTCCAGCCTCCGAGGGGGAACCTACGGGAGCTTCCTCTACGGCGGCCGGCCCTACGGGTCAGATATCGAGGAGACGGCCTTCGAATACGACGCCTCAAGCCACCTGACCTCGGTCACCTACCCGGGCGACCACACCCTGGGTTTCGCCTGGGACGATGCAGGCCGGTTGAGCAGCCTCACCGACATCCACGGGACGACCACGGCCTACGGCTATGACGCCGCAAACCGCCTGACCACGGTCACGCGGGCGGGGAAAACCACCACCTACCAGTACGACGAGGCCGGCCGGTTGGCGTCCCTGGCCTACCCCAACGGCGTGAGCTGCGACTTCACCTACGACCACGACTCCCGGCTGACCCGGATGCTCTGGGAGAAGGGCGCCACCCTCCTGTATCACCTCGAGTACCGCTACGATCGGGCCGGCAACCGGACCCGACGGATGGTGACGAAGTCCCCCGAAGCGGCGGTCATCGAGGACTTCAACTACGACGCCCTCTCACGCCTGGTGCGGGTGGACGAAAACGGCTCCCTGCGAGCCCACTACAGGTACGACCCGGCCGGCAACCGGCTGCTGAAGAAGAGACCGCCCACCCTGTCATCCCCGGACGACGGTGTCGTGGTGGACAGCGACGAACTCTACGAGTACGACGCCTCCGACGAACTGGTGGCGATGAACTCGACGCGCTTCCGCTGGGACCGGGTGGGCCAGCTCGTGGAGAAGGACGACCCGGCCCAGGCCAACCCGACCCGCTACGACTGGAACGCCGCCCACCGCCTGTCGAAGGTGATCCTGCCGGACCTGACCTCCGCGGAATACCGCTACAACGGCGACGAACTGCGCACCTGGCGCCGCGAACCCTCGGGCGCCGAGACCAACTACTACTGGGTGCCGAGCGGGATCCTGGGCCTGTCCCAGGTCCTCAACGAGACCGACGGCACCGGCGCCCCGAAGGCCAGCTACGTCCTGGGCCCCAACGGCCTCATCGCGATTGTCGATGGCGACGGCAACGAGCGCTACTACGTCTTCGATGCGCTGGGCAGTGTACTGGCCCTGACGGACGAGACGGGGATGGTGACGGATACGTATGCTTATGATGAGTATGGGCACGCGCGCTCTGCTACTGGAACATCCGAGAATAGTATTCTGTTCGCCGGAACTAGATCGGACCCAGAAGCGGCCCTGAATCAATTAATCAACAGATCCTACTCTCCTCATGACGGAAGATTCATTAGCCGCGACCCACTGCTCGGCATGTCGGCAGATCTTCACGCCTACGTCTATGCTCTAAACAGCCCAGTTCTATACACGGACCCAGATGGACTGCAAGCCACTGGTTGCAGGAACCCGGCCGCGCACAGAGATTACTGTGAGCATATGTATCTTCTATGTATTGGCAGTGCCGGTATTGGCAACATCGGATGCAGTCAGATGTGCAAAGCTCTCTGCCAAATGACGACGCTGGGGGTCGCCACCCCAGCCTGCAATTGGATCTGCAACAAGCTTTGTAAGAGCGGCTCAGGCGTCGCGAACTCCCCTAGGGATTGCGCGAAGGTCAAGAGCGACTGCCTGCAGCGGAACATTAGTCACTGCTGCGACCATGGTCACGATTTCTCCACGGGAGTTCATGGCGGATGGATTTGAGGCTAGCCTATTCTATGTGAGGGCCTGATGAGATGCTCATCTCTCGTCAGGGAGATGGCACCCAGAATTGGGGGGTGGGGTTCAGGTCGCAAGACAGAATTCCCCCCCCCCCAACAGGCCAATAGATCAGCCAATATTCGGCTGAGAGTGGACGAAAGGATTTCCAACACAAATGGAGCGTTGCCGAAGGAGAAAATTCATACTACTATTTGGCACGGTAGCCATATTTCTTCTGTGGCGATATGCTTGGGACCATCACCAGTCCTCCATTAACCTCGCAGGAGCGGCGGTTGAGGGAATCACACTTAATACCCACATGACAGAAGAACTGCGACAAAATTCATTTCCGTTTGCTCGCTTGCGGCCGATGAGAGGTGCGTTGGCTGGCCTTCATAAAATGTCATTTGGCCTACATGGCGAGGTGGAAATCATTCTCACCCCTGAAGGACGAGTCATTGCCGTTACGGGCCGGACACTCCGTGTGCCAATGGTCCGTAATTCAGATATTCGCTTGGACGGCAGTCTCAGTCGCAAACAATTGCAATATATTATAGGGACTCCGGTCAAGACAGAGGAAGACAGGGTGAGCCGATTGATGAATCGTGATGTTTATGTCGATCGGCAGGCATCGGCGGTCCTCACTGTCGGCTTTTTTGCCGACGCCTATCAACGTTTATTCCAGGTCAGTCTGGTTGATTTGGCCCTATATGAGAGAAGTAACCGTTTGGCCCATCAGCAATGAGCCGAATCCAGAACTCCAGGGAACGGCTGGCTTCCCAGGCCCCAGAAAATTCTTTCCTGCTCCACCCCGGCTCCACTTTTGCCCTTTCGGGTCTGGAGCGGGGTTGCCTCGGGTCGGCCGCCAGGCCCGTCAGGCCGAGCGGGCGAGTTGGTCGCAGATGTGCTCCAGTAAAGGGCGTGGGATTTCTACGTGACTTTTCGGCAGCCATGTGTATGCTTCCGGAACAGCGCCGGATGGCTTGACGGGCGGAGCCGCGGGAGATGGGGCGGCCCGGGGGGGGGCGGGGGCGCCTCCCCCCCGGGCGCGCGGGTGCCTGGACTCAAGCGGGGCCTGAGATCACATGCCTCCGAGAGGGCTGCCTGTGCGCGGCGCGTCTGACTGTGCTCAGGACAATGAGATCCCAGGAAACAACTCCAGAACTTCGCATGGAAAGTTGATGATTTGTGCAAACAGAATTAATCGCTCGTCTTCAAGCGAAATCTGAAAAAACGATCCTGAAGGCGCTTGAAGATCTTAGGCATCCTGATCTTGAAATGATCGCCAAGAGTGAACCCGTGCTCGTGGCAGTCCGAAAGCTCATTGAACACGAGTCCTGGGCAATCAGGAGCAGTGCCCTTTTGACGCTGGCGCTTGATCCTGGACCAGTGGATATGGACTTGGCATCCAGGACTTTGGATGAAGATCCACATTGGCGGGTGAGGGTTTTCGCCTCACTTTTACTCAGAACCGGCGCTCCGAATCCAAAAGTGGTTCCGATTCTAGAAGAGGCGCTGAAGGACGAAAACCACGAGGTCCGAGCATCTGCCTCCAGGTGCTTGGGGAGACATGGATCTTCCAAGAACATTCCAGCCCTTCAGGAACTCTATAATGATTCCTATTGGGAGGTTCGATGGGATGCTGCAGCAGCCGCTTACACTCTTGGATCAGAAGCCGCTCGGGTCGTCCTGCGTCAGGTTCTTGAGTCCGACGAAGTCCCCCAAGAATTTCTTGGAGACCTCAAATCTTGGGCTGAAACTTACTACGGCGTGAGTGGCTAAGAGAATGCGCTGGAACTCACCCGTGATCTGGAGAGTATGATAAACTCCGATATTTCGTAACCTCACGGCGTTTGGGCCAAGGTCGTGTCTCGTCAAGTGGTGTAACTTCGTCGGCGTGGCTCCGGTGGAGTGTGAGTTTCCGGCAAGCGTGCGTAGATGCGCTTGACAAGCGCACCTGCGCCAACGGCCTCTGGCTCACCAACTACGCCCTGAGCGACCTGAGCCCCCAGACCACCTTGGTGGGACGCCGGGTCTTCGGGAACGGGCTCGTGGTAGAATACCACTATGTGCGCTTGACAAGCGCACCTTATAGTGGCCCCAGAAAACTAGACACGGTGTTTGGCTAACACTATCATGACCGGCCTGTGAACAACGAAAGGATGGCCGGCAATGGACAAGACGCGCAGGAAGCACACGGCGGAGTTCAAAGCAAGGGTGGCGCTCGAGGCCCTCAAGGAGCGGCGAACCGTCAACGAGATCGCGGCTGACGTCGAGGTTCACCCAGTGCAGGTTAGCCAGTGGAAGAAGACGGCGGCTGAGGGGCTGGCACAGGTCTTTGCCAACCCGGCGTCGGCCTCCAGGGTTGAGGCGGCACGGGAGGCCCTGATCGCTCGCCTCTACCAGGAGGTCGGGCAGTTGAAGGTCGAGCTCGACTGGCTGGTTAAAAAAAACGGGGGAGTCCGTCGAGATCCGCCGCGCGATAATCGAGCCTGACCACCCGCAGCTCTCCGTGATGCGCCAGTGCGAACTAGTGGGCCTGCCGCGGGCGAGCTACTACTATCATCCCCGCCCAGAGACCGAGGAGAACCTGGCCGCGATGCGGCTGATCGATGAGCAGTACACCCGCACCCCCTTCTACGGGGCTCGCCGGATGGCGGTGTTTCTGGGGAGCCAGGGGGTGGCTGCCGACCGGAAACGCGTCCGTCGGCTTATGATCAAGATGGGACTGGAGGCCATCTACCCGAAGCCACGGCTGACTCTCAGGGCTCCTGAGCACAGGATATACCCGTATTTGCTGAACGGGGTATCCCCGAAAGGGCCGAACCACATCTGGAGCACGGACATCACCTATATCAGGATGCGGCAGGGGTTCCTGTTCCTGGTGGCGATTCTCGACTGGTACAGCCGCTGTGTGCTCTCGTGGGAGCTCTCCAACACCATGGAGGTGTCCTTCTGCGTGGACGCCCTCCGGCGTGCCCTGGACCGCCACGGAAGGCCGGAGATCTTCAACTCGGACCAGGGCTCGCAGTTCACGAGCAACGATTTCACGGGTGCGCTGCTACAGGAGGACATCAGGATCAGCATGGACGGCCGGGGCCGATGGGCCGACAACGTCTTCGTGGAGAGGCTCTGGCGTACCGTCAAATACGAGGAGGTCTACCTGAAGGACTACGAGTCTGGGCACCAAGCCTTTCAAAACCTGTCCCGCTATCTCGACTTCTACAACACCGAGCGACCGCACCAGGCGCTCGACTATCGCACCCCCGCAGCCGTCTACCACGGCGCTTGACGGTCAGAACAACTACGACGAACCCCATTCAACTTCTAACTTAGGATCGCCGGTCAGCTGTCTTGACAACCGGGGCCACCATACCTATCAGGCCCACGACGCCAATGTTCCCACACTTTCCGCCGAAACTCAATTAGAAAGATGGTGTGCGGATGACGCTCGAGCGGATGAACGACCTCCTGAATACGTTATTCCTGGGCCGCTGCAAGGGGTGCTCAAACCGAAACTTGTCGCCCATTGACTTCATCAGCAAAGGTAGAGAATTGCGTTGGATGTGCTCTGCTTGCTGGGCGCATTGGCTGTCATGCCACGATATGATTGAGAACAAAGACTCCACTTTTGCCCTTTCGGGTCTGGAGCGGGGTTGCCTCGGGTCGGCCGCCAGGCCCGTCAGGCCGAGCGGGCGAGTTGGTCGCAGATGTGCTCCAGTAAAGGGCGTGGGATTTCTACGTGACTTTTCGGCAGCCATGTGTATGCTTCCGGAGCAGTGCCAGATGGCTTGGCGGAAGGAGCCGCCGGAGATGGGGCGGCCCCGGATGCGCAACGCCCCCCCCAGGAGGATGCTGATGTGGGATCGAGGCGGATGCCCCCAGAGGTCCAGCTCGACAGCACGTAGAGTGTCCCCGGACACGACTGGTCACGGTGCCGCGGATCCGTCGAATCGCTCCGCGTCGGGTCCAGAGGACCGGCCTGACCCGGCCCCAGCCTCCCGCCCGAGCGACAGCTTCCAGGCGACCACCTGCGCGTCGCGGTGATGCCAGGGGCCCAGGCCGGCCCGAACCCGCCGGACCAGCTCCAGGCCTCCCGGCCGGTCGGTGTGCACCACCACCCAGTGATACCCCCGGCGCACCAGGAAATCGGCCGGGGGAGGCGGGCCCGCGGGCCCTTCCCTCACCTGCTCCAGCCAGGCCAGGAAGGGCTCTTCCCGATAGCGGCGGGGATCGGCCAAGAGGCTCTCGGGGGGAGGCCCGTAGTGCGGCCAGGCCTGGGACACCGTCCCCAGCGTCGGGCGGCCGTGGAAGGCCTGCCAGTAGCAGGCCAGGCTGGAGTTCCAGGGATAGGAGAGCTCCACGATCCCTTCCCGGGGCCCCGGGATCTGGTAGAACGGGGCCGCCGCCACGGGAGCGGCGGACAGGAAGAGCGTCCCGCGCAAGGCCAGCTCCGCCAACAGCAACCCGGTGAACACCAAGGCGGGTCGGTGAAAGCGCCTCAGCCCCGCCAGGACCAGCGGAGCCAAGGACATGAACACGAACGGGGCCATCCGCCAGGGCCAGAAGAGTCGGCTCCAGGCGGGGACCCACCGGTACAGCCAGGCGTAGGGCAGTTCCAGATCCAGGAAGTCCTCCCCCCAGCGCAGATAGGGCCCCAGCGTCAAGAGCCAGAAGACCGTCGCCGGCAGGAGCCAGCGCCTGGAGGCCTTCGGGGCACCCAGGACGGCCAGGGCCAGCCAGACCAGGCTGAAGCCGTCGGGCTGGCCGGGATCCAGGGGCCACCCGGGCGACAAGGACTGCGAGAGGACCAGCGAGGGACCGATGGGGCCGAGCTGGCCCGGAGGGTAGCGCTCCAGGTCCTGCAGGGCCGGGAAGGGCTGGCCGTACGGCACGGGGCTCTTGGAACCCTCGCCCTGAAGATAGGGGGTCAGGAAGGGCAGGCTGACCGAGATGGCCATCACCGCCGCCACGGCGAGCGCCGGGAGGAGTCGACGCGAGGGCGCCAGGGTCAGCAGGCACCACATGCCCAGCCACAGACCATAGTACCAGTAGAAGACCAGGGTCAGGCCGAGCATGAGACCGAACCACAGCCCCCCACGGGCCGTGGGACGCTCGAGGAGTCTCAGCCAGGCGGCCGCTCCCAGGAAGACGAAGGCCAGGATGGCCTGGGCCATCCGGCACTCCTGGACCTGGATCCAGACGAAGGGCGACAAGGCCAGGCCCGCGGCCGTGACGTAGAGGGCCTGGGAGCGCGCCCCCAGGGCCCGCGCCAGGACCCCCGCGGCCAGGGCGTTGCCCACCAGGATCAGGAGGATCTTCAGGTTGTGGGAGACGGGCTCTCCCAGCAGGGCCTGCAAGGGGAAGGACAGGAAGAGCGTGTCGGCCATGTTGCCGAGGTCGAGGTCCCGCGCCAGGCCCACCACGCGCACCAGGAGGTCCAGCAGATCCCCCGCGTCCCGGGCGTGGAACTCCAGGAGGTGGCGGATCCACCAGTGAAGCCAGAACCAGTTCTCGAACTCCCCGCGTCCCTGCCCGGCGAACCCGAAGAACCAGGTCTCCAGGCGAGGCAGGACGGGCAGGACCGGAACCAGCGAAAGGCCCGCCAGGGCCAGGAACCAGGCGCACGGGCGCAAGGCCGGCGGCAACCTGCGGAAAAGGGAACCGGCCGACCGAGGCGACTCCTCCGCCTCACCCGGGGAGCGAGCCCCTGCCGCAGCGTCCGCCCGGCTCACCCGACCCGAGCCCCGTCTCCAGGACCCGGGCCGGGGCGTCCGGGAGTCCTCAGACTCCAGCCTCCTGGGCGGGACGCGGTGCGAAGAGCCCGGGGCCGTCCTTGCGCCGGAAATCCACGCCCGTGCGCTTCTCGGCCCGCTCCAGCATCAGGCGGGACCAGTGGTTGGCCTCCTGCCAGAGTTCGTCCTCGTCCACCCGCGCCAGGCGCCCACCCTCGACGACCACCTCGCCGTTGACCACCGAAAAGTCGACGATATGGGAGTCGCCAGCGAAGACGACGGCTGCGACCGGGTCGTGCAGGGCCCCGGCGTAGCCCAGACGCCTCAGCGAGATTCCGACCAGGTCGGCCCCCGCCCCGGGTTCAAGGCGCCCCAGGTCCGGGTAGCCCAGCACCCGGGCTCCACCCCGGGTGGCGATGGTCAGGGCCCGCTCGGCGGACATCGAGGCCACCCCCGTGCGGTGGCGGTGGATCAGCATGCAGGTGCGGACCTCGCCCAGCATGTCCGAAGAGTCGTTGCTGGCGCTTCCGTCCACGCCCAGACCGACCGGGACGTCGGCCTCGAACATCTCAGGGATGGGGGCGATCCCCGAGCCCAGCCGCAGGTTGGAGACCGGACAATGGGCCACCCCGGTCCCGGTCTCGGCGGCCCGGCGGATCTCCTCGGAGTTGAGGAAGACGGCGTGGGCAAACCAGATATCGGAGCCCACCCAGCCGTATTCCTCCATCACCTCGTAGGGTCTCTTGCCATAGACCTTCTCGCAGTAGGCGTCCTCGTCCCGGGTCTCGGCCAGGTGGGTGTGGCAGCGAACGCCGTAGCGGCGGGCCAGGGCCACCGTCTCGCGCATCAGCCCCGGGGTGACCGAGAAGGGAGAGCAGGGAGCCAGGGCGATCTTGACCATCCCCAGGGGATCCGGATCGTGGAACGTCTGGATCACCCTCTCCGAGTCGCGCAGGATGGCATCCTCGCTCTGCACCACGTCATCCGGCGGCAGGCCTCCCTGGGCCTTGCCCCGGGACATCGAGCCCCGGGTGGGATGGAAGCGGATGCCCAGCTTGCGGGCGGCCCGGACCTGCTGGTCGAAGAGGTCGTCGGGACAGTGCTCGGGGAAGAGGTAGAAGTGGTCGGAGGAGGTGGTGCAGCCCGTCAGGAGCAGCTCGCCCATCCCGACCATCGTGCTCCAGTACAGCGCTTCCGGAGTCAATTCGCGCCAGATCTCGTACAGATGCACCAGCCAGGGAAAGAGTTCCGCCTCCTGGACGATGGGGATGTTGCGGGTCAGGGTCTGGTACATGTGGTGATGGCAGTTCACCATGCCCGGAAGCACCAGCATCCCCGAGGCGTCGATCACCCGGTCGACCGAGCCCGGTTTCAGGTCCTGGCCGATCTCCTCGATCCGGTTCCCCCGGACCAGGATGTCGCAGTTCTCGATGCGGCGTCCGGCGACATCGAACGTCGCCACAAGCGAAGCGTTGCGGATCAGAAGCGTGTTCATGCGGCCAGACTTCTGGGGATTCGGGTCAGAACCTCCAGATTCCACTGTCGCCATCCGCCCGCCGACCGCCCGACGAGCCGTGCCCCCGAGTCTGCCAGGAGTTCCCGCCGGCGGGTTTCCGGGCACCCGCGTCGAAGGGATCGGGATGCGAAGAAGGTTGATGGAACTCTTCGTGGTGGTGGTGGCGGTGGCCCTGCTGGGAGCACTCCTGGCGCACCTCGAGCGCCGAGCGCATCCAGCCAGCCCCCCTCCTCCTCCCCCGCCCATGCCGGTGGGTCCGGCCCCCAAAGGCCCCCCGCCTCCACCGCCGATCCCTCCCCACTATCGCCTGGACACCCCGCGGCGCACCGAGATCCATGCAGGATTGAGGGGCTCTCCCCTGGCGCTGCGCTTCATCGTCCTGGACCTGCGGGGCAAGCCTCTTCCCGGCTCCCGGGTCGAGGTCTGGCACGCCGGTCCGGAGGGCGAGTACAGCCAACCTCCGGAGGATTTCTGCCGAGGCTGGGAAGAGACCGACGCCCGGGGTCAGGTCGAGTTCCGGACGGTCCAGGCCGATCCCGGTCTCGACGCGGATCCCCGGCATCTGCACTTCCGGATCAGCAGCCCGGGGGTCGGCGAGCGCTCGGCCCGGCTGGAGCTGCCAGGTCCGGGTCGCGGCCCGTCTGCGCGAGAGGATGGCGTCCTGGTCGCGATGATTGAAGGAACCCAGGTTCCCACCCTGCGCATCCTGACGACCCTGCCCGGTCCCAGACCGCCCGCCGCCACCCCTCCGGCACCGACGCCTCCGCCTGCGCCGACTCCGCCCCCACCTCCGACTCCTCCTCCCCCGGTGGATTAGGACCGGGGTTCCAACCAGTCCTCCACGAGCCTCCAGGTGGTCTGGGGGGCAGAGGACCCCGCCACGATCCCCACGTGTCCTCCGGGAACGACCTGGAAGGTGCGATCCGGGCTGCCCACCAGGTCGACGATTTCGCGAGTGGAGGCCTCGGTGGCGATCGGGTCTCGCTTCCCCGCCAGGGCCAGGAGAGGGCAGCGGACCTCCTCGAGGTGAAGGGTCCGGCCTGCCAGTTCCACCCGCCCCTCCACCAGGGCATTCCCCACGACGAACGTGTCCAGGAACTCCTTCCAGGCGTCCCGCGGTCCCGGGACCAGGTCGTGCAGCCAGTGGTTGAGGGCCTGGCGCCCTTTGCGGTATTCGTGGTCCCAGACCGACAGGAACAAGTCGGAGTAGCGCGTCAGACCGCCCAGGGGATCGGCCACGTCCACCGCCAGGCTGGGCACGAACCCGGGGACATAGCCCAGGCGATCGAGCAGGGCGTGCAGTTGACGCTGGTAGCGGCGGGTGATGAAGCTGATCACCCCCATCTTCTCATAGTCCATCGGGCAGGCCAGCAGGACCAGGTTGGCGACCTGGGATTGCCGCGACGCGGCGCACAGCAGGGCGAAGAGCCCTCCGGTGCAGTAGCCCAGCAAGGTGGCTGCCGGCTGGCCGCTGGCCCGGGTCACGGCCTCCAGGGCCCGCGGGAGGAAGGAGAAGACGTAGTCGCTGATCCGCAGGTGGGCATCCGCCTCGTCGGGCACTCCGAAATCCACCACGAAGACGTCGAAGCCCCGCTCAAGAAGGGACTCGGCCAGGCTGTGGCCAGGCCGCAAATCGAAGAGATAGGGCTTGATCATCAAGGCCGGGACGAGCAGGACGGGGGTCCGATGGCGGCGGGTGCTTCCCTGGAAGCGGGAAACCGTCACCAGGTCGAAGCGTTCGACCTGCTCGCGGGGAGTGCGGTCCACCTCGGGTGGAGGCGACTCGGTGAAGAAGCGCATGCCGCGCTCCAACCCCTGCACCAGTCGGTTCAGGTGGCCCCTGAATCCGCCACCTACCGTGGCATCCGGCCGCCGATCCGGGCCCGTCTGCGTCGTCAGGCGCACCTCTGCGGTGCTCACGTAGTCTCCAACTACGCTCCGCTCCTCGATGCACGCCTTCCTTGCATCCAGACCCGCCTCGACGCCCTCGGTTCTCACGCCAGGCGGCGGATTCAGGTGGCCCCGGGCCGCCTCGGACGAAAAAGGATTCAGGGGAACCTCCGCCATCAGGGACTCTGGTTGGGGGACTCTCTTCGAGGTCGGCTCCCTCTTCCCGCTCCTGCCACCAAGAAGACCGGCATGTCCGTGCCTGGCCCTTCGTGGGCAGCCGCCCCCGATGGATCCAGATGGAGGCCCACTCTGCCCGAGACTCAGGCCCGCTCTTCGATCCAGACTTCGGCCCCGGGCGCGGCCGGCATCCCCTCCAGGCGCCCCTCCCGGACCCTCTGAAGACCTCCTCCCAAGGCGGCCCGGAACAAGGTTCCATCGGGAATCCCGCCGTGCCGGACGGGGAGGGCGCGGACCCGGCCACAGGCCCCTGCGCGGCAGGCCACCACCACGACCCGTTGGCCCGGGCTCTCGCGCAGGAAGGCCAGGGTCCCCTCTTCGGCCAGAAGGATCTGGAGCGCCCCCCGGGTCAAGGCCTGGCTGCCGCGACGCAGCCGACACAGGCGTCGGAAGAACTCCAGGCTCTGAAGGTCCCAGCGGGACGGGTCCCAGGGCATCGGGACACGCCCCTCCGGCTCGCCTCCTCCCCCCAATCCCACCTCGTCCCCGTAGAACAGGCACGGGGCTCCGGGCCAGGTGAACAGGAGCGCCGCCGCCACCTGGACCACGCGCCGGTCCCCTCCGGCCAGGTCCAGGATCCGCGGGGTGTCGTGGCTGCCCAGCAGGTTCATGTGCTGGAGGCCGACGCTCTCGGGAACCGCCGATCGAAAGGCCATCCACTGCGCGGCCAGCGAGGCGGTGGGAAGAAGGCTGCGGTCTCCCCAGGGCTTCCCCTCGAAGCCCGCCAGGTCGGAGCCGACCAGCCACTGCCACAAGGGGACCATGAATCCCCGATAGTTCATGACCCCGTCGAGCTCGTCTCCCTGCAGGTGCGCGGTGCCGTCGAAGAAGTGCTCGCCCAGGATCCAGGCCTGTGGATTCTCGGCCTTGATCGCGCGGCGGATGGCCCGTCCGACCTTGTGGCCCAACTGACTGGCCCCCTGCCGAGCCAGCATGTTGGCGACATCGAGCCGCCAGCCATCCAGACTGAAGGGCGCACGCAGCCAACGGCGCAGCACCGAATCCTGGCCCGAAACCATGGCCTCGACCAGGAGCGGATTCCGATAGTTCAGGCGCGGCAGGGAACGATGCCCCAGCCAGCAGGCGTAGTCGTGGGGATGCGAGTGGAAGGTGAAGAAGCCCGCCTCCGGCGAGTCGGGGTCGGCCTGGGCCTTCCTGAACCAGGGGTGTTCCACCCCGCAGTGGTTGGGCACCACGTCCAGGACCAGGCGCATCCCTCGCTCGTCAAGTGCCCGACGCAGGTCGATCAGGGCCTGGTCGCCTCCCAGGTGGGGGTCCACATGCTCGTAATCGGCCACGTCGTACTTGTGGCTGCTGGGGGCCGTGAAGACGGGGTTGAGGTACAGGGCGTCGATCCCCAGGTCCTGCAGGTGATCCAGGTGGTCCACGATCCCGGGCAGGTCACCCCCGTAGAACTCGCGCGCGCCGGCGCCAGGGGTGGGCGCATCCTCCCAGCGACGGGCCACGACGGGCTTGCCCTCCAGCAGGTACTCGCCGTCGCGCACGTTGCTGGCGGGGTCGCCATCCGCGAAGCGATCCGGAAAGATCTGATAGAAGACCGCCTCTGGCACCCAGTCGGGTCCGGGATGAGCCGGCAGCAGCTTGAAGTCCGTGGCATCGGTGGGAGTGTGCCGAGTGAGTCCGGCCGCCGAGAGCCACCAGGCCCCCTGGTCGGTCTGGACCAGGAAGCGGTAGGCCAGGCGGGGCACGGTCAATTCCACCTCGACCTCCCACCACTGGCAGCACCCCTCCTGGCCCGCCCGACGCGCGGGGGTCATGACCTGCTCCCCCTCCGGGGCGGTCCTCAGGAAGACCCCCAGCAGGTCCAGATCGCGGTCCGCGCGCAGGCGCAGGGCCACGGTCCGGCCAAGAGCGACCTGCCCCTGCAGGTAGGGAGGTGCGGAGGCGTGGAAGAGGGAGCCCAGCATGGCCGCCACCTTCTCGCCGCCTCCAGGGGCTCCTGGCACCTGCGATAGGGAACCGGCCCGCCTTCCCGAAGAGGTCCCCGTGCACGAACCTTCCATCCGCCGCGCCACCATCACCTCCGCCCCTCCCGAGCGGGCCTTCGACGCCTGGACCGAACCCGAGCACCTGTCGCGCTGGTTCTGCGACAAGGTGACCGGCTGGCCGGGCTCGGGCAGCAAGCTCCAGATGACCTGGGAGCGCTTCGGTTTCTCGGTGGAGTACTCGCTGCCCGAGGTCCAGCCCCCCAGGAAGGTGGTCCTGAAGGCCGCCGTCCCGGGAATGGGCACCCAGACCCTGACCATCTCGATTCGCCCCTACGGGGTCGGCTCGCAGGTCGAGGTGGTCGAGACCGGCCCGGGTGCCGAAGGGCAGGAGGGCGCAGGCGATGCCGAGTCCGGCTGGGAGATGTCGCTCTCGATCCTCAAGCTGTACGTCGAGAACTACTGGGGCCGGGACCGGACCGGGTTCTTCGCCCTCCTGGCGGCGCCTTACCACAACGAGCAGTTGATGCACCACTACCAGCAGGCCGAGGGGCTGTCCCGCTGGCTGACCCGGGAAGGGTCGATCGGCAAGGTCGGCGACCCGGTCCGGCTGGTCCTGTGGGAAGGTGACGTGCTGACCGGCCAGGTCCTGGCCGTCACCTCGCACGAGCTGGCGATCAGTTGGGACGAGATCGGCGGCTACCTGGAGCTGAAATCCTTCGAGGTCAACCCCGAGCGCAAGGCCATCTGCGTCCGCGGCTCGGGGTACGGGGGTCGACTGACCCGAGACCGGGCCGAGGAGTTGGAGAAGAAGATGGAGGCCTCGCTCATCCGCCTCTTCGCCGCCCTGACCGGCCAGCCGATTCCCTAGGAGTCTGTGTGAGTATCCGGACCGAGCATCGCCGAGGGATCTTGTGCACCCCGCAAGGCGCAGAAAGTCGTGGTTTGCTGGAGGCAAATGAGACTTTCTGCAACACAGCGGGAGTGCAAGAGACCCGGCGAGGCGACCGACGCGGTATTCACACAGGCTCCTGGTAGCGCCCGGGACGAAGGCGCCTGCCCACCAGGGAATCGCCTCGAGGTGCCGGAACCTTCCTCCATGCTGCTTCGAACGCGCCTAGTCCTGATCGTCCTGGCCGCCTGGCTGGTGCTGACCGCTGCCGGTTCGGCCTCCCCCCGCGAGGCCCTGGACCCCACCCGGATCCCGGGCATGCCGGCCCAACCTCCCCCGCTGCTGACGAGATTGCCCCAGGCGCCGGACCCGGAGGCCTCCCGCTGGCCCGTGCAGCAGGTGCAGACCAGCGCCGGCTGGCAGTTGATCAACTTTCCGGTGGGCCGCTTGGAGGCTGTGCGTGGCCTGGACCGGATGCTGCTGCACCGGGGTCCGGGCGGGCTCGAGCCGATCGATCCGGTGAACCAGCCCCAGCAGGTGGACCCGGGCCAGGCCTACCTGGCCTACTGCGATCGCCCGGGACTGGTGGAGTTCTCCGGCCCCCCTGCGGAAAACCTGGTCCGCACCACCCGGCTGTATGCCGGCTGGAACCTCGTGGCCTCCCCCTTCCAAGGCCCGGTCCAGCGCCAGAACATCACGCTGACCCGACCGGGGGGCACCACCGCCCGGCCGGCCGAGGTGGCCAGCCCGGAGACCTCGCCCGGACGCGCCTGGATCTTCTCCACCCTGTATGCCTCCCGAGGCTCCCAGTGGGTGGCGGCCGACCTGCGCTCCCCAGGTGAGGTCTTCGGTCCCAGCCAGATCGGGGCGGTCTTCTGCTGGTCGGAGATGGACCTGAACTGGAACCAGTCGCCTCCTTCGGGCGGGTCTCCCACGCTCCAGAGAATCACCCCCCCCCGGGCCACCCCCGGACAGGTCGTGACCCTGACCGGCCAGGGCCTGGGTTCCCCCGGCCGCGGCGTCCTGACGCTCGCCGGGCTTCCGGTGCAGCCGGAGGACATCGTGGAGTGGAGTCCGACCCGGGTCAAGTTCCGGGTTCCCCCAGGAGCCTCTTCGGGTGCCCTTCGGGTCATGGTCGACCGCTACCCCGGGAACAACCTGGCCCTGGAGGTGGGCTCTCCCCCACCCCAGCCCGCCCCGCCGGCGCCGACCACCGGCTCCCTGGTGGGGCAGGTGGTCTCCTCCGACGGACGCCTGCTGGCCAACGCCCAGATCCACCTCGACGACGGCCAGGAGGCCCTCAGCGACCTGAACGGGGCCTTCCGGATCGACCATCTGCCGGCCGGCCCGATGAAGGCCTACATCACGCTTCCTGGATTCAAGAGCGCCAGCGGCCAGGTCCAGATCTCGGCCGGCGCCATCCGAACCCTGCAGGTCTCGCTCTCCCCCACCTCGGGACCGGAGGTGGGAGCCCGCTCGGTCGAAGAGTCCGGCAGCTTCACCGTCCTGGCCTACCCCTTCACCGTCGGCCAGGAGCAGGAGGACCGCTACTGGGTCTACCGGATCGAAGCCTGGGAGTACGGCAACTACAACCGGCGCTGGGAGAAGACCTGGTGGACCGACGTGGGCGACGCCAGTTTCGAACTGAGCTGTCCCGGCGCCCCCCTGGGCCGCAGCTACGCCGTGGTGGTCACCTGGCACAACCGGGCCGGGGATGAACGAACCTGCCGCTGGACCCCTGAAGTCCACCGGGATGGGGAGAAGTTCCGCTACTACAATCCCCTGGGCAGCCAGGGCCTGGCGCCCGGCTTGAACCTGGCGATCAGGGAGGGCCTCAGGGGCAGCGCACCACCACGTCCGCGCGCCAGGTGACCCCGTTGAGGTCCTGCTCCACCGTCAGCACATGGGGAGGCTGGGTCTGGCGGAGTCCTGGCCGTTGCGGCAGTTCCAGGGTCCCCGAGAAGGCGTCCCTCCCGGGCGGCTCGACGGTGTAGAGGAGCCGACGGTCCTCGTTCGCTGGAAGCACCGAGTAGAGGGTGACGCGGCCGTCCGGGCCCGTCCGAGCGCTCTTGGCGCTCTTGGATCCAGAGGCCGGATTCTCCAGATGGATCCGCGCCTGGGAGACCGGTTCATCCTGGTGATCGTAGACCGCGAAGTACAGGACCAGGGGAGTCCCGGCCGAGCTGGAGGGATCGGGCTCCGGAGGCCCTCCCATCCGAGAGAGCACCAGCAGGGCCAGGGCCACGATGCCCAGCTCCAACCACCACAGACGCCGCATTCGGTCCAGCATCAGGCGCTCCCGGAATCACCGGATGCCCCTATTGTAGCATGCGATTTCGCTGGCCCCCGTGATCCGGACCACCATTTCTACATTGAATTCAAATCAAGCCACCTGCACCGGACCAGTGCCCCGTGAGCCGCTGACTCGCGCGATTTCTCCCGGCCCCGGATGATAGAAGAGGCGAGGGCAGTCATCCTCGAAAACAATTCAATTCCAGCCGATGTTGCCGGTTCAACCGTGCAGGTACATGAAGACCTTCTCGGGGGTCAGGGGGAGCGAGGGCAGCTCCTTGTCCCGGCGCACGCTGCGCAGGGCGTCCAGAATCGCCAACCAGGCCCCCAGCCCGTGGATCAGGGGGGGTTCCCCGACAGCCTTGGAGTTGCACACCGCGTTGGGGTTCTGCGAGTTCTCCAGCAGCGTCACGGCGAAGTGGGGCGCCAGGGACTTCAGGTCAGGGATCTTGTAGGCATTGGCCCCCGTCAGGACCCGACCGTCGGGTGCATATCGAAGCTGCTCGACGGTGGCCCAGCCGATCCCCTGCACGACCCCTCCTGCCACCTGGCCCCGATCGATGACCTCGGACAACGAGCGGCCCACGTCATGGACCACCTCGACCGACTCCAGTCGATAGGTGCCCCGCACGCAGTCCAGCCAGACCTCGGTCAGAGATGTCCCGCAACTGTAGTAGGCGAAGGGGCGCCCTCGCTCGGTCCTGGGATCGAGATGCAGGTTGGGGGTGGCGTAGAAGGCGTGGCTGGACAAATCCACCCGAGCCCACTGGGCCGCCGCCACCAGCTTCTCCCAGGACAACTCGGTGGGCTTGCCGGCCAGATGGACGACCCCCTCGCGAATCGTGATCTGCTCGGGATCGTCATGGCCCAGGTGCTGCCCGGCGAAGCGACGCAGCCGGGAGAGGAGCTCCTCACAGGCGTACTTCGTGGCCATCCCGTTGAGGTCGGCGCCCGTGCTGGCCGAAGTCGGCGAGGCGTTGGGAACCCTCGAGGTGTTGGTCGTGTGCACCCGCACCCGGTCCGAGGCGATCCCCAGGGTCCGGGCTGCCACCAACTGGATCTTGGTGTTGACCCCCTGGCCCATCTCCACGGCCCCGGTGCTGACCTCGACGCTGCCGTCCACGAAGATGTTGACCAGCGCCCCGGCCTGGTTGAGGGCCGTCTGGGCAAAAGAGATGCCGAAGCACACCGGGACCACGGCCAGCCCCCGTTTGGAGTCGGTGTGGGTGCGGTTGTACTCGGCCACGGCCGCGTGGCGGGCGGCCAGATCCACCCGGGCGTCCAGGGTCTCCCAGCAGCGCACGGAATTGGTGTTCTCCAGCACCATGCCGAAGGGCAGGACATCCCCGTCCCCTGCCAGGTTCGTGCGCTTGATCTGTGCGGCCGGCACGCCCATGACCTCCGCGGCGTGGGTCACGGCGGCCTCGATGGCAAAGGTGCCCTGGGGCACGCCGAAACCCCGGAAGGCGTTGTTGGGCGGGATGTTGGTCCGGCAACTCACGGCGCGGACCCGGATGTTGGGGATCCGATAGGCGCCCGAGGCGTGCAGGAACGAGCGACCCAGGACCGCCAGCGAGATGTCGGCGCAGGCCCCGGCATGCTGATACAGGTCGACCTCGTAGGCCAGGATCCGGCCCTCCTCGTCCAGGCCGATGCGATAGTCATACTCGTAGGGATGCCGTTTGCCGCTGGTGGCGATGTCGTGGTTCCGGGGCAGCACCAGCTTGACCGGGCGCTTGAGCAGGAAGGCCGCCAAGGCGGGCGCGACGACCCAGATCGCCGTCGACTCCTTGCCCCCGAAGCCTCCTCCCAGCCGGCGGATGTCCAGCTCGACCTTGTGCATGGGAAGCCCAAGCACCTCGGCCAGGTGGCGATGGTAGGCTCCCGGGGACTGGGTGGAGGCGTGGACCTTGAGGGTGTCGTGCTCGGTGGGCACGGCCAGGGCCCGCTGGGTCTCGAAGTAGAAGTGTTCCTGGGGTCCGCTGGACAGACTCCCCTGCACGACGTGATGACACTTCTCGAAGGCGGCGTCGGGGTCTCCGCTGACCAGGATCCGCTTCTGGCCGTGGATCATCCCCTGGGCCAGGGCCTCGCGCGGGTCGAAGACGGCGGGGAGCTCCTCGATGTCGGCCCGCCCCCGGGCCGCCGCCTGCCAGGCCTGCAGGTGGCTCTCGGCCACGACCAGGGCCAGGGGTTGCCCGATGTACTCCACCCGGTCGACCGCCAGCAAGGGCTGGTCCTTCAAGACGTGCCCCACCTCGTTCAGGCCAGGAACGTCCCGGTGGGTGTACACGGCCACCACCCCGGGAGCGGCCAGCACCTCACCCAGGTCCAGCGAGCGGATCCGCCCGCGGGCCACGCGGGAGGTGACCAGGGCCGCGTGCAGGCAACCCGCCGGAGCGGCCAGGTCGTCGACGAACTGGGAGGTCCCCCGCACGTGCATCTGCATGTCCACGTTCTTCACGACAGCACCTCCGCGGAGAAATGGGCCCGCACCAGTTGCCCCAGCAGCAACCTCTTGTAGGTGGCCGATCCGCGGATGTCGCTGATCGGCGAGACCGCCTCGACCACGTGCCGGGCCAGGAGGCCCACCGTCTCGCCCTCAGGTTTCAGCCCACGGAACTTCTCCAGACCGGTGACGAAGAGGGGGACCGGGGCCACCCCCCCCGCCGAGAGGCGCAGGTCCTGGATGGTGCCATCGGGGGCCAGGACCAGCCGCAGGGCCGTGCTGACCGCGGCGATGTCGAGAATCTCGCGGTTGGACACCTTCTCGAAGCTGAAGCGGGTCCCCGGCGCAGGTTCGGGGATCCGGATCTCGGTGATCAGCTCTCCGGGGGTCAGGTCGAACTCCTTGTAGCCACGGTAGAACTCCGAGAGGGGCACCCGTCGGGTCTGTCCTGCGGCCGTGCCGATCTCCAGGGTGGCGTCCAGGGCCAGCAGCATGATGGTCACGTCGCCCACCGGCGAGGCGTTCACGATGTTTCCGGTCAGCGTCGCCCGATTGCGCAGGATCGTCGAGGAGTGCAGCAGCAGATCGTCGCGCAGGGTCGGGAAGACGCGGTTCACGACCTCCGAGAGCCGGAAGGACTCCAAGGTCACCGCGCCCCCCACCCGCAGGACGCCGTCCTCCAGCCGGATGAAGTCCAGATCCCGGCGCCGGGACAGGAACTCGAGGGGCGCTTCCCGCAGTTCGTCGGGCTTCTGGACGAAGAGATCGGTGCCGCCGGCCACCAGCACCGGGTTGACGGCCTCCGATGTGCTGGGTGGCTCCGGGGTCTGGAGCTGGCTCACCAGGCCTGGCGCCTCCAGGAACCCTCGCGGCAGGACCCCCAACTCCACCAGGGTGGCGACCCGGACCTCCGGGTCGAGCTGCACCCCCTCCAGGCGCTCGCACAGCGCCCGGGCGGCGTCGCGAATGGCCACGTAGCCCGTGCAGCGGCACAGGTTGCCGTCCAGGGCGTCCAGCGCCTCCGGGAAGGAGAAGGTCGTCGAGGCCAGGCAGAATCCCGTCAGGGACATCACGATCCCAGGCGTGCAGAACCCGCACTGCGACGCGCTGTGCTCGAGGATCATCTCCTGGACCAGGGTCAGGGGGCCCTCCGAGAGGCCCTCCACGGTGACGACGTGGCAGCCCTGGACGTCACCCAGCGGCAGCAGGCACGAGGCCACGGCCCGATAGACCAGGCCCTGGGGCCCGGGAGAACCGAGCAGCACGGTGCAGGCCCCGCACTCGCCCTCGCGGCAGGCCTCCTTGGTGCCCGTCAGCCCGGAGGACAGGCGGATGAAGTCCAGCAGGATCGTGCCGGGAGGCTGGTCGGTCTGCACGACGCGGGAGTTGAGGACGAAACGGGTCATGGGCTTGGGACGACTCCTTGAAGTGCCGAAGGTGGCCGGGTCCCTGGCTTCTGTGTCGCCGCCGCCCACCCTGCCCGCGGCTTGCGGGTCGCGGTCACGAAATCTCGAGCCATGGCCCAAAACCCCATCCTCTCGCAGCAGTTGCCGATACTCCTGGGGAGTGTCGACGTTGCGCAGGACTCCGGGGTCCTCGACGGGGACCTCCACCCGGAGGTTTCGATGGCGGGCCACCACCCAACGGGCCCCCTCCCCTGGGGGAACCGACATCAGGTCCTCATAGCAGGCCTGGGAGAAGACCACGGGATGCCCCCGTCTTCCCCGATGGGAAGGAACCCACAGGTGCCCTCCCCCAGCCTCGGCGGCGCGAACCAAGGCTTGCAGGGTCTCCAGGGTGACAGCCGGATGGTCCACCGGGACCGCCAGGAGCCAGGGAAAGCCTCGGGCCCCCGCCTTCAGCCCCGCCTGGATCGAGCCGATGGGCCCCGTCTCGGGGTCGGGATTCACCAGCACCGGCAGCCCGGCCAGCACCTCCTCGGGAAGGAGCAGGTCCGGACCGCGCACCACCGCCATGAAGGGCAGACCCAGGGCTCGCAGGCGGTCGAGGATCACGCTGAGGAAGGTGCCCCCCTGGAAGGGAAGCAGGGCCTTGGGGCGGCCCATCCTGGCCGAGCGCCCCGCACACAGGACCAGGGCCGCCCCCTTCGGCGGAGGCTTGGTGGTGCGGGTCTCCAGCGTCTGCGGGCCGGCCAGGCTACTTGACCGCCCCGGCGGTGATGCCACGGATGAACTGCTTCTGGACCAGGAGGAAGAGGATCAGGATCGGCAGCATGCCCGCCACCGAGCCGGCCGCCACCAGCCGGAAGTCCGAGTCGAAGGTCTCGGCCATGTAGGCCATGCCGACGCTCAGAGGGTAGAGTTCGGCGGACTTCAGGACCACCAGGGGCCACAGGAAGGAATTCCAATGGGAGACAAAGGCAAACAGGGCCAGCGTCCCCAGGGCGGCCCGGCTCAGAGGCAGCATGACGTGCCAGAAGATGCCCAGCTCGCCGCAGCCGTCGATCCGGGCGGCGTCCTCCAGCTCGCGGGGCACCACCAGGAAGGCCTGGCGCATCAGGAAGATGCCGAAGACGCTGGTGGCTGCGGGCAGAACCACGGCGGAGAGGGTGTTGAAGAGTCCCAGCCAGCGGATGGTGACGAAGTTGACGATCATGTTGGCCTGGGTGGGCAGCATCAAGGTGGACAGAAGCAGGGCGAAGACCAGGGTCTTGCCCTTGAACTCCATGCGGGCCAGGGGATAGGCCGCCAGCGCCGCCAGGCTGACCTCCAGGACGACCCCCCAGACGCAGATCAGCGCGGTGTTCCAGAAGAAGCGGAGCAAGGGGAGCTGCTCGCTCATGCCCAGCAGGCGGACGTAGTATTCCAGGGTCGGTTCCCGGGGGATCAGGTCCAGCAGGCCCCGCGACGTGAAGACGTCCCCCGACTTCAAGGAGGTCGACAGCAACCACAGGAAGGGGACCGTGGCGAAGAGGGCCAGGCCTGCCAGCAGCAGGTAGAGGCCTAGTGTCCGCAGGTTCCGGAGCAGCCGGGGTCCAGACATGGGCTCGGGCCCTTCGCAGCCGGAGAGGTCGCCTCCTGTCCGGTCTGGCGACCACACCCGGCACAGCGCCCATACAGCACGATCATGTGGCTCTCCACCTGGAACTCGGGGGGGGCCAGGGGGCACAGGTTGCCGGGACACCCCCAGACCTCGAAGACCTTCCCGCACTCGCGGCAGTGGAAGTGGTGGTGGTGGTGCTTGCCCGCCACCTCGTAGCGCAGGCCCTGACCAGGCAGTTCCACGGCCTGCAGGAGACCGTCTTCCAGCAGGGCCTTGACGTTGCGGTACACCGTGGCCAGCCCCAGGCCGGGCAGGCGATCCTGGGCGGCGTCCAGGATCTCCTGGGGCGAGAGCGGGCGTTCCGCCTCCTGGAGGACCTGGCGAAGAATCTTGCGCTGGCGGGTCTCGCGACGCATGGCGTCAGGGTACACCAGGGCGACGGGGGGTGCAAGGCGGAGGGGGTTGCCGGGGTTCCCTGAATCCGCCGCCTACCGTGGCATTCGGCCGCCGATCCGGGCCCGTCTGCGTCGTCAGGCGCACCTCTGCGGTGCTCACGTAGTTTCCAAATACGCTCCGCTCCTCAGAACGCACGCCGTCCTTGCATCCAGACCCGCCTCGACGCCCTCGGTTCTCACGACTGGCGGCGGATTCAGGTGACCTGTCTGGGCTTGACCCGCGCGGGCAGGGATCCTTCCTGTCCAGGTACACAGGTGGGCTCGAGGCCGCGAAATCGACTGACACACGCACGATCGCGTCCGAGGTTCCTGTCAGATGGCCACGTTCCTCACAGTTGTCCCGGGCCGGACGACGAAATCGACCTCCCGTCCCAGAATCCGCAGAAGTGCGAGCATCTGCCCGATGGACTTGGCTGTGTTGGTGGGGTCGAGAAGCCTGTACAACTGGCTGGCGGACGTCCCCAGGCGCCGGGTCAGCTCTCGCTTGCTCAGATCGCTCTCATCCAAAGCATGGATGGCCTCCACGGTGAGGCGGTGCAGGAGCAGGTCATTGAGGTAGCCCGGGTGTCGATTGAACTCCAAGACGACGTCGAGGTGGACGGTATCCTCCTTCCCCGAGCGGAGGCGATAGGTGAAGGCCTCGCGGGCGGTCTCCTCATCAGGCCAGGCGCTCACGATGGGATCGTCAGCGCTCGGTTTCACCCTGAGCCGCGCATAGGGAAAGTCGAACTGCCCTTCCCCGGTCTGGACTTCAAGAGCTCTCTTGCGATTGTTGGCTCGCACCTCGACGATGGTCACAGCAAACCCTCCGCTTCCAGTTCCTCGATCAGGCGCAGCACACGGCCCGTGGCGGCCCCCTTCATGGGCACACGGTCATCCCCTGAATCCGCCACCTACCGTGGCATTCGGTCGCCGATCCGGGCCCGTCTGCGTCCTCAGGCGCACCTCTGCGGTGCTCACGTAGTCTCCAACTACGCTCCGCTCCTCGATGCACGCCTTCCTTGCATCCAGACCCGCCTCGACGCCCTCGGTCCTCACGCCAGGCGGCGGATTCAGGCATCCAGGTTCCACTTGACCACCAAGGTTCCGTCTCGGTAGACATGCACGTGCCGGGGTGGGTGATCACCCTTCCAGGCGATGAATACGAACCCCCCACGACGAATCTTCCCCACGATCTGATGTTACCACGGGAGGTATCACCTCTCAATCCTCGCGAGGCCACTTGGACGTTGATCCTGAGCGCCTGCGAATATACGTTCGATTGAGATCGTCTGTTTTCAAGCGGCGTGGGTCTCGGAGGCAGAGGTGGCAGGCCTGCGCAGCCCCGTCCACCAGGGCGAGAGCCCGGCGTCAGCGAAGACTCCATGCGGTCTGCCGGGCGCGACCATCCCCAGTGTCATCTCGATGGCTGCGAGGAGTGGGGGCAGAAGCACGCTGAGGATGCTCGGTCATGACTCTTGGGGGTTGCGGCCCGCCTGCGGGAATGATCTGGCTGCCGTCGAGTCCAGCCACATATCGATCTGCGCCAGGTACTGCTTGTAAAGGGGGATCTCATGCCGCCTCTCCTCTATCTATTCGCGGGTGCGGCAGCAGTGTGTTTGATGACGTATTCTTATCCACGGCACAGAAGACGGTTCAAGATGAAAGAACGCAAAGAGCTGTCGCCGAGCGAAATGTACTCCGTGTTCTTCAGTGATGATGTCGATGAACAGGATGCACTGCTGGCTCTGGAAATGCTGGGCAACTGCCTGGATTTTCCTGTAGGCCTTCTACGGCCCGACGACAGGCTGGACTCGCTCAATGTAGGCGCCATGGATCGTGATATTGACTACCTGTACGATCTGACCGCGACCCTCCTTGCTGACATCCCGCTGGATCACATCACTGAACGACTGGCTCAGCTTCAGACGGTTGAGGATTATGTCATCGAGTTCGCCAGACTCCGGACAGGTGTCGAAGGGAAGGCGAGTCAAGTCGCGGCGCTCTGAGAACCGCATCCCGACGGAGGTTCGAGATGCCGGGAAGGAAGTCCATGATGCCCTGACTCCGTGACCTCGTCGTCAAGTGCCGCCCGAGCGCTTCCTGGACACCCTCGACCCCAGGCCCTCAGCAGAGGCCTCAGGTCAACCAGAACCAGGCGACCAGCAGGGTGAGCAGCGTGACGGGGACGCCCGCCTTGAGATAGGCTCCGAAGCTCAGGCGCACCTGTCGGCGCGCCGCCTGCTCGGCCACGATCAGGTTCGCCATCGAGCCCAGCAGGGTGAGGTTTCCCGCCAGCGTGCTGGCCGCCGCCACCGCCAGCCAGGCCTTCTGCGGATCCGCGGTTGCGGGGATCATCGGGCGCAGCAGGAGCACCGCGGGGACGTTGCTGACCAGGTTGCTCAGCAGCGCCGTCAGGACCATCAATCCGCCCAGACCCCGCCCGGCAAGCCCGTGGAGGGCCTCGCCCAGGGTCCGGGTCCAGCCGCCGTGTTCCAGGGCCCCGGTGACCATGAAGAGCCCGGCGAACAGGATCAGCAGTTGCCAATCAAAATCCGCGAAGATGCGCTCGGGCTTCAGCCGTCGGGTGACCAGCAGGCCGGCGCTGGCCAGCAGGGCTGACTGCGCCACCGGGACCCCGGCCAGGAACATGACCAGGAGGGCGGCGGTGGCCAGGAGGCTCTTCACCAGCAGAGGGCGATAGAAACGCACCCTCAGGTCGGGGGGTGGAGGCAATGGCCCGGGTCGGAACTCCTCGCGGTAGACCAGGATCAGGACCACCCAGGCCAGGAAGAGGCCGAGCAGGGCCACGGGAGTCAGGGCCAGGGCGAAGGGGACGTATCCCAGACCGCCGCTCATGGCCACGAGCATGTTCTGGGGATTCCCGGTCACGGTGGCCACCGACCCGATGTTCGCCGACAGGGCCAGACCGACGAGATAGGGGATCGGGTCCCGGCCCAGTCTCCGGGCCACGTCCAGCACCAGGGGTGTGAGCATCAGGCAGATGGTGTCGTTCAGGAAGAGCGCCGAGAGCAACCCTGAGGTCCCCAGCAGCACGGCCAGCAGCATCCTCGCGCTGTGCGCCACCTTCATGGTCGCCGCGGCCACCCAGCCGAAGAAGCCCGAGAGCCTGAGGTTGGCGTTGAGGACCATCATGCTGAAGAGCAGCGTCAGGGTGTGCAGGTCGAGGGAACGGAAAGCCTCCTCCAGCGACAGTCCGCCGATGCCGACCAGGGCCGCGGCTCCCACCAGGGCGATCGAGGCCCGATTCGTGCGCAGTCCGGGCCAGCGACCCAGGGCGACGCCGAGGAAGGTCAGGGCAGAGATGGCCAGGATGGCGTAGGAGTCGGCGCGCACGATGGCAGGGGAGTGCGGCGTCCCGGGCGGGGTTCCTGCCGGGCAGGGACGCACGCTCCAGGTCGAGAACGGCGCCGCCATGAACGCGATTCTTCTGGACTGGGACGGGGTCCTGGTGGACTCCATCGAGCTGTATCTGGACCTGTACCGCCAGGCATGTCGGCGCTGGGGCAAGACCCTGCCGATCGCCACGGCCGACGAGTTCCGTGAATGGTACAACCCCCAATGGGAGCAGAACTACTACCAGATGGGCTTCACGCCCGAGGAACTCCGGGAGGTGATGGCCTTCAGCCAGGGCCACCTGGACTACTCCAGGGCCCGGTTCTATCCGGGGATCCCGAAGATGCTGCGCAGCCTGGGCCGCGACTTCCAGGTGGCCATCGTCTCGACGACGCCTTCGGCCTTGATCCGGAACCGCCTGGAGGCCGGAGGCCTGGGCGGAATCCTGGCCGGGATCACCGGGGGCGACGACTCCAAGAGCGAGAAGGTCGAGAAGATCCGCCGGACCCTGGCGGGGTTGGGCGCCTCGGGCGGGGTGATGGTGGGCGACACGCCTCTGGACGTGACCTCCGGTGAGGCCAACGGCCTTCTCACGGTGGGCGTCACCTACGGATGGTGTGCCCCCCAGCGGGTGCAGCAGGCGGCCCCGGAGCGCCTGGTGGGTTCTTCCCTTGACCTGGAGGCTGCCATCCGGGATTTGATGGGTCGGTAACCTGAGGTTCACACCTTCACCCGCAACGCCGCGCTAGAATGAGATCAAGAAATCGAGGTTGTGCCCAGGAACGCAGGACCGCCGGGACACCGGTGCAGCGGATGCAGGCGGATCCGAGGAGATAGTGGCCTCCGCGCTCCCCAAGGGCCATCCTGCCACACGGCTCCCGGTTCGACCGGGAGCCCTTTCCTGTACGGCGCGGGCCTCGGCCCGAGGATCCGCCCGGGCCCGGCGCGAAAGGGCGGCTCAGAACCACGTCTGAGGGAGGCACCCGATGGAGACCCTGCCAGAGCGGACTGAACGGCGATTCCGCACCGGGGGGCTGTTCCTGGTGTTGATCGGCGCCCTGGCCGCAGCCTACGCCTTCAGCCTGCACCTGGGGACCGGGGAGCCGCCCACCTATGGCCTGGCCAGCGCCTGGATCGTGGACAACCTGGCCCGCACGGCCGACCGCGTGGGCGGTCTTCTGGGGACGGGGTGGGAAGAGCGGGCCTTCCAGGTCAACCTGGGCGTGGCGGTCGTCTTCACGCTGGCTGGCCTGGTCGTCTGGGCCAGCTCGCGATTGCACCGTCTCTTCAGCTTCCTGGGCTTCGTGCCCAGGCTTCTGGCCCGCCTGGTGTACCTGGCCGCCTTCGCAGCCTACACCCTGGACGCCGTCCTGGCCGTAGGCCTGGAGTTGGGGATGCGTCGGCTCTTCCAGCTTCCCAGCTTCGCCCTTCCCTGTCTGGTGATGCACGCCGTGGCCCTGCTGGCGCTGATCCTGGGTCTCTCCAACGGACTGTACGTCCTGGTCGAGATCGGCCGGTTCCTGAGCAACCCGGGGAAGGCCCTGCGCGCCGCCCGCACGGACCGCCAACCCACGCCCCAGACGGAGAACCCCTCGGAGTGAATCCCACCACCCTCCCCGGACAGGATGGACCCGGTTGAATCAGCCCCTCCCCTCCCCGCCCCCTCCTGCCACCGAGCCGCCAGCCCCTCCTCCACCAGCCAGGCCGCTGCGGGATCTCGCCTGGGCTGTCGGATTCCTGGCCCTGCTCTTCGGGCTGTCGG
>Ga0334887_1001578_pt1 | contig 28921 bp, 26 predicted proteins | sample GraSluR1_MG_10_FD_207217 | JGI IMG/M metagenome (GOLD analysis project Ga0334887, IMG submission 207217) | Sludge microbial communities from methane-producing bioreactor in Wageningen University, Netherlands - Granular Sludge_18_07-R1 | ecosystem: Engineered > Bioreactor > Anaerobic >...
CTCTTATCCATAGGAGTCATTTTAGGGTCTCGATCTTCTTTTTAGAACCATATAAAGGTATTTATATAAAAACTTTATACCCGTATTCGGCTTCTATCGAGCCAGAATTAATTTTATATAAAACACAGCCTATTATCAATAGTCCGATGAATCAAGCTATTAGATTGAAGCCATGGGAGGAAGCCTGCGGGACTCTCCAGGGGATAGACGAAGATTACCCCTATCTGACGCTCGATTTTGGAAAGTTCCGGGTGGTCCTCGGCTCTGATGAAGCGAGGGCTATAAAGAACCGCCTCACTGACGAGCTGATCGGAAAGCGGATATCCGTCCTCAGGACCGACCTACCCGATAAGCCTGCGGGACGATGCACTTCGGGCTTGTCGCCTTCGACCTTCTCGCCGAGATGTACCGGGAGGAGATGGCGCGGGCGGGAGAGTTCGGCTGGCCCGAGAGGCCGTCGGTCGAGTCAGAGGACGAGATCCCCGCCGCGATCCTCTCCAACAACATCTTCGGGATCGACATAGCCCTCCGGGCGGTCCAGCTCTCGGCCCTGGCCCTCTACCTCAAGGCGAAGACAATGAACCCCAAGGCGAAGATCACCGAGAGCCACCTCGCCTGCGCCGAGATAGCCCTTCCCGACGACTCCTGGTTGGAGAAATTCCTCAGCGCCTCGTCATTCACCATTCCCGTCTACGAGCGGATCATAAGGGCGCTCTGGAAGCTGATAAAAGAGAACTCCGGGAAGGGGGCTGGGTCTCTTCTGCGGCTTGAGGATGAGATCGATCGGCTGGTCTCTGAAGAGGAAGCCAGCCACAAAACGACCCTTCAGAGGTTTGAAGACCAGGCCGACCTCAATGTCGAGGCTGAGAAAGTCCAGCTCTGGGGCGAGGAGTTCTGGGACGTCCTCGGAGACCAGATCGTCATGGCCTTCGACGACTTCGCCAGGCAGCAGTCGGAGCATGGTGTTGACGAGACCTTCTTTGCAGGGGAGGCAGTGAAGGGTATGCGCCTTCTGGATATCATGCGGAGGCGCTACGATGCGGTCTTCACGAACCCTCCTTACATGGCCCGGCGGAATATGAATCCCGCATTGGCAGACTTCGTAGCAGCTTACTACCCAGAAGGGAAAGGTGATCTTTACACTGCCTTCATCCAGCGATGTCTTCAGTTGACTAAAGACGATGGCCGATGCGGAATGGTAACGATTCACTCCTTCATGTTCATTTCGTCTTACGAGAAGCTGAGAGCGGAGGTGCTGGATACTGCCTCCATCGAAACTGGCTGCCATCTTGGGGCGAAGACTGAGTTTGATATTTCCAACCCTAATGCCCAAGGTTTCGTCTCTTTCGTTCTAAGACGCGATCATGAAAACGAGAGGGGGTCAGAAATGGTCGGAACTTGGTACCGGTTGACCAGAGGCGAGGGTGAAGAGAAGAGAAACGTTTTCGAGCGAGCCCTCGCCCACTTTTATTCCGGCGGGACTGGTCCTGAAGTCTTCCACTACCGCCAATGGGACTTTAAGGCGATACCCGGTGGGCCCTGGGTCTACTGGATCACGCCAGGATTGCGGAGGCTCTTCAAAGAGATGCCAAAGCTGGGGGAGATAGCAAAGCCGCGTGTGGGCCTTCAAACTGGTGATAACTTCCGATTTTTGAGGTTCTGGTGGGAGGTGGGAACCGACAGAGTGGGGTTCGGCTGTAAAAATCGGGAGGCAGCTCAGGTTGCCAGAATGAAGTGGTTTCCGTGCATGAAGGGCGGAAGCTTCCGTAGATGGTGGGGAAATCAGGAATATGTGATCAACTGGGAAAACGATGGTGAAGGAATGCGGTCTTTTACACCAAAATCCGTTATTCGAAATCCAGACTTCTATTTCCGCCGTGGCATTACATGGACAGATTTGACCTCTGGCAGGTTCAGTGCCCGTCTTTCCCAGGGGGGATTCATATTTGAGCACACAGGGAACTGCATCTTTCCAGAGAATCTTAATTATATGCTTGGAATAATTAATTCGGATCTTTGCCATCATATTTTAAACATAATAAATTCAACCATACACGTTGAGGTCGGCGATCTCGCTCGTCAACCCATCCCAGAAGAGCCTAGCAGAAAGATCGAAAATTTTGTCGATCGTGCCATCTCCCTCGCCCGCGCTGACTCAGCCGAGGACGAGACTACCTTCGACTTCACCGCCCCGCCCTGGACCGGCTCCCTGGATGACACCCTCACGGATATCTGGCTGCGAGAAGATGCCCTCAAAGACGTGGAAAAGGCCATCGACGAGGAGGTCTACCGGCTTTACGGCATCTTTGAGGAGGACCGTCGGGCCATCGAATCCGAGTTGGCACGGCCCGCCTCCGAAGGCGAGGATGCAGTCGAAGAGACCAAGCCGGATTACATCGACGAGGAGGAACTCTCCCGCCGCTGGATTTCCTACGCAATGGGAATCGTCATAGGCCGCTTCCAGCCCGGAGCGGGGGCCATTGGAGCGGGCCGCTTCCCCAAAGACGTGGCTGAAAAGCTCCGTTCCCTGGCAGACAACGACGGCGTGGCCACCCTGGACGAGGGCCACCAGGACGACCTCGCCCGCAAGGTCTATTCAGCCCTGGAGATCGCCCTCGGCGAGGAGGGGGCGAACGAGGTGATCTCAGCGGCCCTTGGCGGCGACGAGAACGGCGACCCGGAGAGGGGCCTTCGCCGCCACTTCGAGAGGGACTTCTTCAAGGCGCAGCTCAAGAAGTACCGGAAGCGTCCGGTCTACTGGCTCTTCCAGTCGCCGAAGAAGAGCTACAGCGTCTACGTATTCCACGAGAGGGCTACTACAGATACTCTGCCCCTCATCCTTGGAAACCGGTATGTGGCGGGAAAGATCAACCAGCTCAAACATCGGATCGACGAGGTGAGGGAGGGCCTTTCATCATCTGCTGGTCGGGAGAAGAAGATGGCGGAAAAGGAGCTGGAGGGGCTGGAGACCGCTCTCTCAGATCTCCTCGACTTCGAGAAGGCCCTTCGCGAGATCCTTGAGGCAAAGGACGAGAGGGGCAGGACCGTGGGCTGGGCTCCGCAGATCGACGACGGCGTGATCCTGAACCTGGCTCCTCTACGGGATCTTATGCCCTCCTGGAAGGAGCCGGATAAGTTCTGGAAGGGGCTTGAAGCCGGGGATTACGACTGGTCTTATACGGCCATGAGGTACTGGCCCGATCGGGTTCTGGAGAAGTGCAGGGCCAACAAATCCTACGCGATAGCTCACAACCGGCTGGACGTCTACGAGGGTGATCGTTGATGGGAGAGAGAACGGGGATCGTATCCGACTACCTGAGGGATCTCATCGAGAAGCAGGTGGAGAAACAGGGCATCGTGGTATGGTACGACCCGGATGGCTATTACGCCGACTTTGCAGAACGGCTGAGCTTGCCAGATACCATCGTGGAGCGCTACGACGGCAGCTTCTTTGAGCTTCGCCGCCGGATCGAGCCTCTCATGAACGGCCTTGAGCCGCCCAGGCTCGTCATCTACGTCCCGCTGGACCGGGTCGAGGCCCAAAACGCCCTCATCGAGGCCGAGGTGGCTGGCGTGGTCATGAGGCCGGGTGCTCAGCCCTGGACGCTGAATACGAGGCTCGCCGTGGTCGCCAAAAACGGCCTCAAGGCGACGGGCCAGTGGACGGAGGAGGACCTCAAAAAGGTCGAAAGGGAGGTAGAGGCCGGAAAGTACAGCTCCATCGAGGAGATCGAGATGATCGCCGACGTCAGGGGACATGCCACCGGCATCCTCCAGCTCATCTTCGGAGCCGGGGATTTCATGGACGTAGCCCTGAAGTTCCTCAGCGATCCCGGATTCGATCCCAGAATTGAGGAGAAGGACGCGCTCGCAGAACTATCCCAGATGATGGCGGCCGAGCTGGATGCAGAACAGTTGGCCGACGATGAAGATCCAGCATCTTACAGGTCCCGGCTTGCGCGGTACGTCTTGGCCACCGATTTCTTGGCTAGAATCTCTTCGGTCCCTGACCAGCTCGCCTCGGTCAAATCGGCATCGAGGCCGGGTGCCGAAGACGCCTGCGTGAAGCTGACGAAGACCTGGCGGAGCATGCGCGACCTTCAGAAAAGCTACGTAGATCAGGCGGCTGCCGTGGAAAGGGAGCTTGGGATCTCCAGGATAAGCTTTTCCATGGATCAGATCCTGGAAACGGAGACGTTCCTTGAAGTAGAACGATCGCTTCAGAAGATCGTGGAAGAGGCCCTCATCCAGAAGGCTAGCGAAGATCTGGTCCAGATCGCCGCCGCCCACAGGTCGAGCTTCTGGTCCGAACAGACGGCAGAAGTCCAGGCTCGATGGTCTCTGATAGAGACCTCAGGCCAGCTCCTCCTGGAGGCCGAGAGGATAGAAAAAGATATCAGATCTCTTCCAGAAGAGGTCGAATCCATCTTTTCTGCCTACACCTCAGGAGACCGGCCGTGGTACCTTCTCGACTCCCACCACCGAAACATGGAGAAGAAGTTTCATAACTTTGACTTTCACACGACCGAAGACGGCCTTGAAAAGCTGGTATATCGAGTCAGAGATCGATATGCCAAAGCGGGTGAAACCCTCGCTGAGAAGTTCCTCCGCTTTTACCAGAAGGCTGGCTTTCGGATAGACCGCGCTTTAAACCAGACCGAGATATTCGATAAAGTGGTGAAGCCAGCCATCGAGGAAGGGAAAACCGCCTACGTTTGGGTGGACGCTCTTAGGTTCGAGATGGCCCAGGAGCTGGTCCGGATATTATCTCAAGAGTGCGACTGCGACATCAAACCTGCACTAGCTGCCGTGCCCACCATCACCGAGATCGGCATGGCAGCGCTCCTTCCGGGAGCCCAGAAGGGAAAGGTGATCTCTGCGGTTGACGGCAAACTTGGGATGGAGATAGACGGCACCCTAATAAGGACTCGTGATGATCGGATCAAGTTCCTGAAAAGTAAGACCGGATTGAAGGTATTCGACGTTAAGCTCGACGACTTATTGCCGACTCCGAAGACGCCCATAATCAAAGGAATTGAAGATGCAGAGCTGATCCTGGCGACGTCGCAGGAGATAGACTCCCTTTGTGAAGACGAAAATGTCGCCCTGGCCCGAAGAACGATGGACGATATTCTGCATATGCTCCAGAAGGCCTTCCGGGTCCTTGTTAAACACGGAGTAAAAAAGATCATCGTTTCTTCAGATCACGGTTACCTCTTTGGCGATGAGCTGGGGGACGATATGAAGATATCTGCCCCTGGTGGAAAAACCTCAGACCTCCACAGGCGCGTTTGGGTAGGCGTCGGTGGAGCTGCCGAAAAATCGTATCTTCGAGCAGAGGTCGCAGACTTCGGCCTTGGAGGTGGGCTGGAGATAGCAGTTCCCTGGAACTTCTCCTGTTTCAAGGTCAGCGGTGGCTCAAAAGCTTACTTCCACGGCGGGTTATCTCCCCAAGAGGTCGTCGTACCGGTGGTCGTGATGACCCCAGTATCTGATGGCGAAGAAGAGGGGAAAGACATAATCTGGGACCTCGATTATGGAGGCAAGAAGCTGACTACAAGGTTCTTTTCGACAAAAGTATCTGGACGAATCAAAGGAATCTCCCTTCCGCTTCCGCCGAGCGTTAGAGTCGAATTAAGAGAAGACGGCAACGTAATCTCAAATCCCGTCAGTGCTTCTTACGGATTCGAAGATGCGACCGGCGACGTTCAGATGAGACTTGGGGAGAAGGATCCCCTTGCATTAGAGCCGAACACGGTCACATTGATGATAATAAAAGATCCTTCCCAGAAAAAACTCCGAATAAGTCTAATGGATCCTGTGGCCAACGTCGAGCTAGCATCTAAAGAGATCGAAAACGCTTTGAGCCTATAGCCGGGAATGCGTAAACGAGCATGTGATGCGTTGAATGGAGAGAGGTATGACCGAACTCGATAAGAAGGCAACTTCAGTATTTGCCGGAAAGGTCGTTCGAAAAGACCTGGTCAGAAAGATCAAAGTCGGATCAAACGTCCCGATATTTGTATTAGAGTACCTTCTGGGCAAATATTGCGCTACCGACGATCCCGCAGTCATCGAGGCAGGTTTGAAGCTGGTGAATTCCATCCTGGTGGAAAACTTCGTCCGCCCTGACGAGTCAAACAAGGCCCAGTCCCTGGTCAGGGAGAAGGGCAGATACACCCTCATCGACAAGATCAAGGTCAGATACCTATCTGATGACGATAAGTACTGGGCAGAGTTCGTCAACTTCGGCCATAAATATGTACACATCCCTGAAGATTACGTCCGGAAGTATGATAGATTGCTCATGGGCGGCATTTGGGCTCAGGTTGAGATCATCCACCGGTATGATGAAGAGGCAAAAGGCAAGCGAAGCCCTTTCTGGATAGAGGAGATGAAGCCCATCCAGATGGCGACCTTTGACTTGAAAGAATATATCGAGTGTCGTCGCCAGTTTAGCTCTGACGAATGGATAGATTTTCTAATCAGGAGCATCGGACTTGAGCCAGCTAACTTCGACCGAAGACTTAAGCTCGAATTTCTTGTCAGAATGATCCCTCTATGCGAGCAGAACTACAACCTGGTGGAGCTTGGGCCTAGAGGTACCGGAAAGTCCTTCGCATATCAGGAGTTCACACCTTATGCCATCCTTCTAACCGGCCCGACCACTGTAGCAAATCTCTTCTACAACATAGGGACCGGGAAGATGGGGCTTGTAGGTCTGTGGGACGCTGTTGCCTTCGACGAGGTGGCAGACCTTCAGAAGATGCCAAAGGAGGTGATAACCACCCTCAAGACCTACTGCGAGTCAGGGACCTTTGCAAGAGGCAAAGATGCTCTATCAGGAACTGCATCGATCGTCATGTTCGGCAATACAAACCAGCCCGTTGAGGTTATGGTTCGATCTTCTCACTTGTTCGTCCCGATGCCCGAAGTCATCAGGGAGGACATGGCTTTCTTCGATAGAATTCATTTCTATCTCCCAGGCTGGGAAGTTCCCAAGATGCGAGTCGAGTTCTTCACCGATCATTATGGATTCGTAGTGGACTACCTGGCAGAGGCCCTGAGGGAAATGCGACGGCAGAACTTCGTGGACTCGATAGATCACTACTTCTCTTTCGGCTCGCACCTGAACGCCCGAGATGTCAAAGCTGTAAGGAGGACCGTCTCCGGCCTGATCAAGCTGATCTACCCCCACGGCGATCTATCCAGGGAAGAGATGGCCGAGATTCTGGAGCTTGCTATTGAAGGTCGTCGTCGTGTGAAGGAGCAGCTCAAGAAGATGGGGTCTTTTGAGTATCATCAGACATCATTCTCCTACATCGACAACGAAACACGAGAGGAGCGATACGTTGGGGTTCCGGAGGAGGGCGGTCGAGATCTCATATCAACAGATCCTCTAGCGCCCGGTTCGGTTTATGCGGCGTCCATAGACGATCAGGGGAAGGTCGGCCTATTTCGCCTGGAAGTTGGATCTTCACATGGTACCGGCAAGCTCAAGATAGCTGGCGGCGTCGACAGCAGTATGAAAGAGTCGATCCAGAGGGCCTTCGCTTACATAAATGGCCATAAGAGCGATATGGGCATCGCTAGACCCTTTGATACGACCGATTTCCACGTTGAAGCCATAAATCTCTTGAACAATCACGTCTCCTGTGATGCCGGAATAGGACTGGTGGCTGCCATCTATTCCGCGATCATGAAACAGCCCGTTCAGCCCGGCCTTCTGATTTTAGGTGACCTAAGTATACAGGGAAACATCAAAGCTGTTCGCTCTCTCGCAGAACCGCTTCAGGTCGGAATGGATAATGGCGCACTCTGTGCGCTGGTGCCAATTGAGAACAAGCGTCACTTCCTGGAAGTATCGACGGATATAGTAGAACGGGTTGATCCGATATTTTATGGAGATCCTTTTACAGCGGCAAGGAAGTCACTGGGATTAAAATAGTAGGCTACAGAGCCTCGTGTAGATAGGAACACTCCTGGAGATTTTCCTTTAGCAAGCTGTTGCACCATCTTATTTTCGATCTTACAGGCAGACGATCAAACCTCCAGCTCCGCGGATACAACGGCGACAAGCTGAGTCGTTCCGATGGTAGTGTTATGCAGAATGCATTATATAATTCCTTTTTTAAATGGGATGGGGTAAGCCATTCGAGAGTAAGGGAGTAATTGGAGGTCACCATCCCCGCCGAGCCGCCCCCAGGGTCACCAGCGCAGCTCCTGGTGATGATCATCTTCCAGGAGACAGTATCGAGTCTCTGGCTTAAGATCCCCCAAGATTGAAATAGAGATTTTTAAATCGGGGCTGAATAAAAATTGGGTGGGGGGCCAACCACCTTCGAAATAGATCCGACGTACGTGTTTAGCTCGTCTCAATCAGCATCATCAAAGCCACTTCCTGGTCTCTCACGTGGCCAGTTCCGGTGAGTTAATATCGAGTAACTGCGGTGATAGATGTTCTTTTTCTACTCACCAAAATTTGTTTCTCAACGTGAATTTTGTGACTTAAACCAGCATTAGCAATCGATTCAGGGGGACCTAAACACATACGATCCGACTACAGAGAATATGCCGTCCCGTCTATGCGAGTTCAAGTGGCCAAGATGATCAACAGGATGGAATATTTATGGATTACAAGACAAGAAGGAAATTTAGATATACTTTTCCACCCTCTAATATCGAAACTCTAAAAAGGTAGAGGTGAAAAAAATGGGAAAAAGCAATATCATAGCTGTAGGAGCCCTGATTATTCTTTACTTGGGATTTTCAGGTAATGCTATTGGATATGAGCAAAATGATACTGCTATTTTAGATGAAATAGCGATGAGTACTTGGAATTATCTACATTCTCCATGGTCTACAGCTAATCATATGCCTTTTAGCTGGAAAAGCGATACTAGTGAAGGATCTTATGCAAATACGGCTGAGATAGGTCTCTACGCACTATGTTGGATCGCAGCCTACGAGATGCAGCGTCCATGGAGTCCTTCTTGGGAGGAAACCGAAGAGAATATAACTGCAATTTTAGATCAGTTGCTTACCTGGCAGAATAATCCCCCGTATGATTATGATGACCGGGGTGCTTTTTACCAATGGTACTGGGTAAAAGGCGATGATATCGATCCTACACCAAGAAGAGGAGGTGGAATAGGAGATGATGAAGTACCATCGATAGATAATGCGTGGTTAGCAGTCAGTCTCATTACTTTAAGGCAATATGCTATCGAGAATAACCACACAGACCTGTCCAACAAATCCAGCCAATTAATAGATGGATTGAACTTCAGCATTTGGTATCATCAAGAGACTCATCAATTCACAATGCTTATAAAGGATGATCCCCAAAAAGGAGTTTTATGTGATTACTACTCCGGGGAGAATCGCATAGTTAATCTGATAGCAATGGCATTGGGTCAAATAAGCGAGGATGAATTCCATGAGAGCTTGAAAAATCTCCTGGAGCCCACACTTTGCTATAACGAAATTTGCGTAGAGAAAACCAACTGGAATGGGGCGTACTTTACCTATACTACACCTGCATTATTCATACCAGAGATGAGTACATCATATGGCACCAATACTATCATTCCGGCTACTAAAGCCCAGATTGAATATGCTAGGAATGAGGGATATGCAGCGTGGGGTCTATCTGATTGTAATGATCCGTTGAATGACAGATACATTATGAATCAGGGTGCACCTCCGAAGGGCATGGGAAATGGTCAAGAACCAGCAGTTGGGTATGTTGCACCATATGCCAGTGCACTTGCTTTAATCACTCCCCTCCAAAAAGAGGCTATAGCTAATCTAAGGGTGATTAAAGAAGAAGCGGGACCAGCGTATAATGATTCCTTTGGCTTTCAAGAATGGGTCAATGCGAGCAATGAATCGTTTGGTGAGACGAGTCAATGCTACACCGCGCTTTCTCAGGAATGGATTTTACTGTCAATCTCAAATGTTGAGGTCGGATTCCCGTGGAGATATTTCTATAATGATGAGGGAGTTAAAACGGCTGTAAGAGAGATGTATGGAGAATTATCGATCAGTGATCTCTAAATTTTTTATCTTTTTTTTTATTCTCTTTTTCACGTCCTCGTTTGCCCCCCGCTTAGTATCTACACCTCTCGACGGGAAGCTTCTCATAAAACGCCGGGAATAAATACAGTCTCTGGCAAACGGAGCCCAGTCCGTTCAGGATCATAGCCTTTATGAGCCTTGAATGCTCAAGGTTGTGGTATCTCTTCTTAGGAAGCCTATCATCGATCAGATCAGCGATGTCTAACTGGTCGAATACACCTGGAACTAAACCTAGATGATCTAGTGGAAGAGTCCTTATCTCCATAATTGCTACCCCAAAAAACGGGATATAAAGGGATATTTTGTCACTGGCGGACTAAATCTGTCCAATTATGGCGGAATAAAACTGTCCACCTGCTAATCCCTGAGTTGAAACTCTGGGTGGTGCTCTTTGATTCGGTTGATATTTCGCTTTGAGTCCTTAGAGGCGCTGCACAATATCGGTTTTGGTTTATGTTTAAGCGGAGTCTCGTACCGCTGAAGCATAAGGCGACCATTTGGCTATTATGGCGGTGGGTTTTGGTGGGAGAATGCGACCGGCCAATCTGACCGCCACATGTCGAAACGGCCACAATTTTGGCGGAGGGATCAAGCCTCAGAGAATCTCTCCGCAATAATCGTCTATATCAGGGCGGAAATGGCGCCAAGATAGCGGGTTAATCTACAGGGGCCTCGATTCGCCTCCATGCTGAAGAGCTTTTTGTCGGTTAGTTCTCTTGTTAAGACCGCCGAAATGGTGGCGGATCTTGGGTGGGTGCTCTTGATGGCACTTCAATGGTCATGATTCAGGGCAGATCCGGCTCCATTTGCCGGTTTTATACATCCATTTTAATTTAACCAGGCATCCCAGGCGATCATCGGCATCTATCGCCCGGAACCTCCGGCGAGAGAGGGGCGATATTGCCAGGTTGAAAGAGGGATGCTTGAGACTCTGAGTTGGGGATACCAGTAATCGTTGGTGCGGGGGAACTCACCCCCGCACATGCAACCCTCAGTTGCAATTTATTTTAACCATAAGTTTATGTTAAGATCATTCGTGTGAGAGTATGTGGATGGATGAGGTGCGAGGATGGACGATAGGGAATCAGTGAAGCTGGTCAGGATCTTTGGGAGTTCGGAGCTGAGGATGAACATATTACTCTCCATGAAAAATGTTACAAAAGATATTAATGAATTGCAGACGGAGCTGGGGGGGAGAAACACCACCATCCTACACGCCCTCAGGGGTATGAAGGATTTAGATCTGGTGACTAGAGATCAAGATGGTTATAAGCTGACCAACCTCGGAAAGCTTAACGCTAACCTCCTCGTGGAGATCATCAGGACCTTGAACAACCTGGAGGAGAGACCTGATTACTGGCTGAACCACGACATAAGCGGCATTCCTCCGATGCTTCTTGAAAGGATCGGCATGCTCTTTCAGTCCGAGACCGTATGCTCAGAACCCTCAGCCCCCTTGAAGACCCACGAGATGTTGGCATCGATGCTGGCGAGATCGAAAAGCATCCGTGGCATCCTTCCGGTAATGGTATTCCCAAAAGGGTTGGATGCTTTCATAAGCGCTCTTAGAAGAGGTTGCGGCTTAGATCTCTTGTTGACTGAGGAAGTGACGGGGTTTCTCATCACCGAGGATGGAGTCCTGGATCCCGAGCTTAATAAATCCTTCAAATTTGATAACTTCAGGCTACGTCTATCCCGAGACGAGATGAAGCTCCTCCTGGTGGTCACCGAGTCCTTCGTTTACCTGGGGCTCTTCAGAGAAGACGGCGCCTTCGATATCGCATCGGGGACCATCTATATCGGAGAATGCGCCGTCACCTGGGGAACGCAGCTCTTCGAATATTACGCCGGTAGATCTGTGGACCTCGATGAGGTGCGGCTGTTGGAGATGGCGTCGTCCCAGAGGCGGCTGACTGCTGCAGACACGGCGGATAACGGCCATTTTGATGAAGATGGCCCCACTATGGACGGGTCGGAGGCAATAATCCTCGTCGAGGACGACGTCGGTCATGCGGCCCTCATCCGTCGGATCTTCGAGGAGAGCGGCTCGAGAAGAGAGTTCCACCACCTGGCGAACCTCCGGGATGCTTTGAGATGGATCGAGGAGAACAGAGACCGAACGTTTCTGGTGATCGCCGACTACCTCCTCCCGGACGGCTGCGGCCTCGACCTCGCGGGTAACGCCGAACATCCCGTGGAAGTCGGCTTTCCCCTGGTAATCCTCACCGGGTTCGGCTCAGAGAAGATAGCTGTCCAGGCCTTCAAGTCCGGGGCAGTGGATTACATCGTAAAAGATGCTGAGAGCTTGGAGCAGCTTCCTGTGATCTCCAATGATGCCCTTCGCAAGTGGCGTCTCCACCAGCGACGGGCGGCAGCCGAAGACGACCTGGTGCGCCTCGGTGATGAGAAGTCCAAGCCGCTCAAAATTTGAGCCGCATCAGGATGTTGGGAGGGTGAAGAGGACGCGGGTGCCTCTCCCCTCCTCCGACTCGATCCAGATCTTCCCGCCGTGGACTTCTATTATCCGCTTTACTATGGCGAGGCCGGCGCCGCTCCCCCCGGTGTCGGGATCGATCTTGTAGAATAGGTCAAAGACCTTCTCCTGCTGGGCGGGGTCGATCCCGATACCGTTGTCCCGGACGAAGAAGACGGTCTCCTCTCCCTCAGGCCGCCATCCCAACTCTATCTCAGGATGGGGCTCGTCACCCATGTATTTGATGCCGTTCTCGACTAGGTTCGTCAGAACCTCCTGTATCCTCAGACGGTCCACCTGGACGACAGGCCAGTTCTCGGGCATGAGGATATCAATACCTCTCGATCTGATCTCCCCGGATAGATCTTCCATCGCCCCCTGGACGATCTCTCCGAAGGAGACCTCCTCGGGCGGATTCGCCGCCCTGCCGATCCGGGAGAGCTCCAGAGTGTCTTTGAGGAGGAGGTCCATCTTGACCGCGGCATTCTCGATCATCCCAAGGTCGGTCTCAATTTTATCAAGATCGCCATCGGAGATATCGTCCCGGAGGAAGCCGACGAACCCCTGGATGGTGACGAGGGGAGATCTGAGGTCGTGGGAGACGGTGTAGACGAACCTCTCCATCTCGGCGTTCTTCGCCTCCACCTCGCTGATCCTCATCTCGAGCTCGTCCTTAGCCCTCTCCAGCTCCCGGCGGGTCCGGGACCGGACGATAGATCCGCCGATGGACCCCGCTGCGACCTGGAGGACCGATACCTCATTGTTGGTCCAGACCCTCTCCCGTTCGCAGTCGTCGAAGCCGATGAAGCCCCAGAGGCGGTCGTCGACGATGATGGGGACGATCAGTATCGAGATGATCCCCTGGGGCGTGAGGTAAGCCTCCTCCGACTCGGGGAGGTCCTTGACGAGACCGCCGTAAGGTCTACCCCTCGATATCGCCTCATAAAAATTGAATGAATCGGGGAGGTATGGGAGGCCTTGAAGGACTGGGTTGTTTATCTGGGGATCGACATGCCCTCTCGTCCACTCGTAGCGCTGGCTCATGAAGACCACCCCATCTACTATCTGGTTCTCGAAGATGTAGGCCCGGTCCGCCTCTACCGCCACCCCCAGGAGCTGTAGGACGTCGATGATGATTTGGTCGATATCGTAGTTGACGAGGAGGGAGTAGGCGGCGGAGGCGGAGGCTGTGAGGAGCCTGTCCCTCTTCTGGAGTTCGGTCTCAGCGTCCTTGAGATAGCTGATGTCTCTCGCAATCCCGCATATCCCCGCCACCTGGCCCCGGTTGTCCCTCAGGGGGAACTTGATTACATGGAAGGTAGTCTTAATCCCGGCGGAAGTCTCTCGGGAGACTTCGCCTACGAAGGTTCCGCCGGAGAGGACCTGAGAGTCCGTCTCACGAATTTTAGCCGCTGTTTCGGGTCCGAAGAGTATCTCGTCCCCCTTTCCCAGGATCTTCGAGGCCGATAATTGAAATGTCCTTTCCATCCAGGGATTGATCTGGATGTACCTGCTCTCCCGGTCTTTTATGAATATGCAGTCCTGGGTGGTATCGAAGATCGCCCGAAACCTCTCCTCGCTCTCTAAAAGCCTATGGTTGTAGATCTCAAGCCGGTCCAGCATATCGTTAATCGACTCCGCGAGGGTCGCGAGCTCCCCCCTTTTCACATCAGAAATTCGGCCTTTATCAGGCTCCTCAGACCTTCTTATCTCATCGACGGAGGAGGTGATGACGGCGAGAGGGGAGAGGACGGACCGTTCCAGGAACAGAAGGACCACGCCCCCGAAGACGAGGCTTGTAAGAACGATCGTCATCGTAAGATAGCGTATGATCTCCACCCCCCTTTGACGGATATCCCTCGGAAGGCGGGCTTCCAAGAGGATCGACGCGGATCCGTATATATCCTCGATTGCCCTGGAGGCGAGGAGCGTATTGTCATCGTCCGGAATGATGAGGTCCGTCGAGTCCTGGTATCTGATACCATCCATCTTCGGCGGCCTCTGACCGGGATCGATGGGCACTATCCTGAGGACGCCGTTGATATTACGACCGAGCTCTTTGAGCCTGGCCTCGTCGAGGTGGCGACCTATGACGAGGGTGCCGCGGATGGGGCCTCTCCACTGGCTGTCCAGGATGGGGCGGGAGCTGACCATCATCAACCCCTCGCCGAGGGCGATGATCCCTGCCACATGATCTTCCGGGCGGGAATGGGAGATGAAGAGGTCGCCCTCGGGGATGCACGGGACGGCAGGATTATGCCAGGTGGCGTAGACCAGTTCGCCGGAGCTGTTGTAAAAAAGCATGAAGCTGACGCCCAGGTTGGCGAGGGTTGCTTCGTTCAGGTTAGCTTGGACGTAACCCTCGTTAACGTCAGATACGAACTGGTAGGTTTCATTCCAAGGAGCCCAGTCGCCGCTGATCCTTCCCAGGGCGGAGAACTCCTCCTGGAGGGCAAAGATGACGGTATCGACCTTTCGGCGGGCGTCCTCCTCTTCGAGTTCGTCGAGGCCTTTAGTCATAAAGAGGATCATCCCGCCGGTGATGATCGCGATCATGACGAGGATTAGGGCCCCAGTGACAAAAATGGTGTTCTTCCGCAGAGTCATGACGCCGCCTCGTGGCCTTTGAGGTTCATTTCTCCTCCACAGGAACATAGCTTCCCTCATCCGGTCCAGGCGGGGTTAGGGTATCGATTCCATTCGAAACAGTAATTTTTACCTCCTCGACGATCCTCTGCAGCTCATCCAGTCGGAGGGGTTTTGTCAGGTAGCCGTTGACGTGGTGGCTGCGAGCCTTCTGCAGATCCCCCTCATTGGTGGAGGTGGTGAGGATGACGACAGGAATCGACCTCAGCCTCTCGGACCCCTTCATCTCTGAAAGGACCTGGTGGCCGTCGACCTTTGGGAGCCGGAGGTCTAGGATCACGAGCCTCGGAAGAACAGCCTCCTCGGTCACACGCCTCTGGAGATAGTTCAGCGCCGCCTTCCCATCCCTCACCCAGTCGATCCCGCCGGAGAAGCCGAGCCGTTCAAAGGACCTCATGACGATCATGGCGTGAGCTTTATCGTCCTCTACCAGAAGTATTAGAAATGGGTCGTCCGCCTTCCAGACCTCCTCCGATCCCGAGTATTCGCTCATATCCTCTCGCCCCTTGCTGTCAAATTAGAAGTACACGATCTTCAGTGTTATGCCCAATACGTCCCGTACCGATAGGCGCTCTCAACGATATGGGCCTAAATCCTACGAATACCTTATCTCAAATCAAACTGCGTATGGCCACCCCGCCATGAAGGGCGGGGTGGCTGCGCTCAGTTTGATCTGGGAATGTATATTTCATTTGACCTCGCAAAGCTCCCTTATTGTGTGAAGCGCAGTGGTGGTTCATAAACTGCGCTAGGCCGAAGGGAAACTTGTAAAGTAGAGTTCTAAATCCGCCGGTGGTTGATGTCGGCCTTGAGATAGACCGAGGTCGTCTTCAGGTCGGTATGACCGAGCTGAGCCTGGAGGTCGTTGAGGAGTATCCCGAGGTCGAGGGCTCGGACCGCGTGGAAATGCCTCAGGGTGTGCGGGGTGACGACGTAAAGGGGCTTGCCGTCCTTATCGCGCCCGTAAGCCCTCTGGATATCCGCTCTCATCGCCCCTTCGTGGACGATCTGGCGTACCCTCGACGCTGCCATCGGGGTGGCGATACCTTGGCCGGGGAAGACGTATTCGGAGTGGTCGAAGGACTTCACCCACCTCCTCAGCTCAGGTACCAGGGGCGCCGGGATCACGACATCCCGGTACTTCCGGGCCTTCGTCTTGTGAGCCTGGAGCCGGATGAGCCTGTCGTCGAGGTCCAGGTCCGACTTCTTCAGGCGGGTCAGCTCCGATATCCTGAGGCCGGTGCCAGCCAGGAGCTTGATGATGAGCCGATCTCGACCCTTGACTGAGTCGATGAGGGCCTCGAACTCGGCCGGGGATATGGGCTTGGGAACCACGGGGGAGGGGATGGTGTGGAACTTATTAAAAGTTAGCGTTTTTACTCTAAAACGCTAACTTTTAGAAAGTTGAGGCCGAAATCCAGAAATTACGACGAACTTGAACGCGGCGCCCGATGCCGATTTCTCTTTAGGGCACATCAGACTATATCATATTTAATCGAATGATTAAAGTGATACGGCGAATGCGATAAAAATAGAGACTTGTGGGTAATTTTAAGTCGAAGGATTTTCAAGCTTCGTGGATCAGTCGATTTCGGGTATTCAAGAGCCCCATCATTACACAGGTCGGAGTGTGAAGAGTGCGCTTCTGGACCCGATCACCGATTGTAGGGCGATGTCGAACCGCCTCGGGATGGTCGATTAAACGGTTTTAAAATCGATCGCGAATAAAAGTGTGGTGGGCGGACAGGCCAGCCCTTGCCTAGACCACTGCTGGGGCTTATGTTGCCGCCCACTTGGACTCATCGAGAAGCTCTATACTCCAAGCCAGATTGAAGCCTCTCGTCAGATTTGCGGGCTTTCAGAAGAGGAGATCAGGATCGCCGTGCCAGCCGAGAGCAAAGGCAGCCTTCTCTCGGACATCCCAGTAATCATCCCCAAGAGCATAGATGAGGGGATCAATTACTCTAGGGTCGGCGATCGAGCCTGCTGAGACTCTCGGTAGCATCTCTCTGCTCGTCTGCGCTACCATATCTGAATATGAGACCGGGTCAGGTCCCCATCGGCCCCACCGAGACTATATTGCTTCTTGCGATGTCGTTATATCCGCCTCCACCGCCAAAGTTCCCGAACATCCTGAACTCGTACTCTCCGATTTCCTGAGGCGCTGTGAAGGTCAACGTCCCGTTCCTCTCGCCTCTGAGATAGTACCATTCACCATATCGGTCTCTTGCTGCGGCGTCAGTCCTGTAAATGGCGATCCAGTCGGTATCGAACCCCGGTGCGCCAGAGTAGATAACAGTGATCTCATCCCCAGGAGTCGCTTCAATCGGCGAAGCTGAGATGGTCGACTGCGGCCCCATCGGCCCCACTGAGACTATATTGCTTCTTGCGATGTCGTTATATCCGCCTCCACCGCCCCAGTTCCCGAACATCCTGAACTCGTACTCTCCGGCTTCCCGAGGCGCTGTGAAGATCAGCGTCCCGTTTCTCTCGCCTCTGAGATAGTACCATTCACCATACCGTTCATTTGCAGCACCAGTTCTGTAAATGGCGATCCAGTCGGTATCGAACCCCGGTGCGCCAGAGTAGATAGCGGTGATCTCATCCCCAGGAGTCGCTTCAATCGGCGAAGCTGAGATGGTCGACTGCGGCCCCATCGGCCCCACTGAGACTATATTGCTTCTTGCAATGTCGTTATATCCGCCTCCACCGCCAAAGTTCCCGAACATCCTGAACTCGTACTCTCCGGCTTCCCGAGGCGCTGTGAAGGTCAGCGTCCCGTTCCTCTCGCCTCTGAGATAGTACCATTCACCATATCGTTCATTTGCAGCACCAGTTCTGTAAATGGCGATCCAGTCAGTATCGAACCCCGGTGCGCCAGAGTAGATAGCGGTGATCTCATCCCCAGGAGTCGCTTCAATCGGCGAAGCTGAGATGGTCGACTGCGGCCCCATCGGCCCCACTGAGACTATATTGCTTCTTGCAATGTCGTTATATCCGCCTCCACCGCCAAAGTTCTCGAACATCCTGAACTCGTACTCTCCGACTTCCTGAGGCGCTGTGAAGGTCAGCGTCCCGCTCTTCTTGCCCCTGAGATAGTACCATTCACCATATCGGTCTCTTGCTGCGGCGTCAGTCCTGTAAATGGCGATCCAGTCGGTATCGAACCCCGGTGCGCCTGAGTAGATGACGGTGATCTCATCCCCAGGAGTCGCTTCAATCGGCGAAGCTGAGATGGTCGACTGCTCTGCAGTGGCGATGCAGGTAACGCCAAGAAGGAAAGCTACCATGGCAATTGTGGTCAGAATATGTCTCAGTTTCATTTCGCCATCCTCTTGGCTATGAATACGATCTATAGGCATGAAAATGCTTCGGTGTTATCGGCCTAAGATGAACCCCACCAGGTCCGCCGACCTGCTGAACCCTCGCCGCCTTCGCCTCGTGGAGATCACCACTGGGGTCAACACTATCGATACCGAGCAGTCTAAGACCTCAAGGACGAGAGCCCCCAGGATCGCATTAGAGCTTTGAATATCGAGGTCGAGTCAAAACCCCGCAGCAAGTTGCGGGGTATACGATAAAAAATAAAGAGGGTCAGATTTATGGTCCGAGGATCATCGAGATGGTCAAGATACCTTCCAGCGAAGCATTTTACGCTATCGATGAACCTCTCGAAGCAGCGATCAGAATTTAGGAATCGTGGGATGTGGCTGAGAAGGAGAAGGTAATCTCGCCTTCTTCGAAAGGGGGATGTTCCTGGTATATACGAAAAGATAAGGAAAGCTGATGAAAGCGTCATCTCTTCAGCCATCTTATGACGACATCTTTCTCTATCGGGCCTTCACACTTCGGGTACAACGGCCACCTTTGGATAACCCAATGATCATCTTCGACGTCGTCACACCGCTCGGCCTTCACCCACTCGCCTCCTTGGACGAAAATGATGCAAGAACTCTCATAGGGGATGTCGGCGATCTCCAATACGATTGTATTGCTATCCCAGACCAGCCCTATCAGATCTGAAGTGCTTATCATCTCACTTGTCATTTGTATCTCTCATAAGACGCATCTTCTCTGAGATAGATAGAGAATATGCATTCGTCGCGCCAATGAAGTCAGCGAATGGTTTTAATATTTCTTTCCCTAAGGTTCTTATAAGATATTCCAGATGCGGTCCTTTTGAGCTGGATCTCGAGGGCTAGCTTTTTGTTGTACCAGGCTCTTGCGAGGAGGGGCTCGATTTCGATCGCCTTATTGTAGCAGGCTATGGCGTCGTCGTATCTTCCGAGCATGTAATAGACGTTTCCCTTGGTGTTCCAGATCAAACCGTTCTCTGAATTAAGAGCTATCGACCTTTCACAGCATTCCAGGGATTCGTTGTACCTCTTCTGAAGGTATAGAATATCGGCCTTGGCGCTCCATGCCTCCCAGCTATCTGGCTCTTTTTCGATCTCCCATTCCACTATCATCATGGCGCCTTCAAGGCCTCTGGCGGAAAGGAGGCGGGAAGCGTTGTTTATAGACTCGCCATCGCCCTTTTCTGGGTGGTATTGAGGATCTGTTGTCATGGATCACCTTTTCTTACCGAAAGCTATACTGATACCCTATATAAGCGTTTAGATGATCATAATAAATATCGAGGAGACAAAATTTCTAATCAAAATCAATCCTCCTCGTCTTGATAAAGGGGCCGCAGTAAATCGGCAAAGGTTGCCCCATGTGGGTAGCAATAAATCAGATCATATCAATGATTGGTATATATTTTAGGCAAGTGAATCTTTATTATAAAAATTATGAATAACTAATAAGCCTTCCGAGTAATTTTTATAATCGTTCAGGCAATACATGTCAAAGAAGTGGTCGGAGGCTATCCAGTATGAGGGACCTTATCATCATACCGATCGTTCACAGCTCTATAGATATGGGGTCTGCAAAAGAAGGGCTGGAAATAGATAGCATGGCGAAAATCGGAAGAGATCGGTGGGAAGAGAATCAAAGAAGGATCGACAATTTCTGGAATGAGGTTGAAGGGGCGATAGACGCACTTGACTTGAACTACAGCAAAGTCAGAGTCTATCAGGATGGAATGCCGTGCGGTGGGGAGCTTGGAGGAAGGATCGTGAGAGAAGTCGCGGATAAGGGAAGCCGCAACTATCAGATCGTAAGAAAGCTGATCGAGGGTGGCGCTTCCCTGGAGGCTACAGAAGATCCGAAGATGCTCCTGAAGGAATACGAGCATATCAAGCGATTTGCAGACGCGACGACGGAACAAGAGAAGATGGAGGCAGAGCTTCAGTATGAGCAGATAAAAGAGAAGCTACTCCATGACCGGGACGAATTCATCGCCAGGGCGGTAGATTTGACCTTAAAAGACGGCGAAACGGGGATTCTGTTCATCGGCGCTGCCCACGACGTGGCATCTAAACTGCCACAAGACATCAAGGTCAAGGGGCTGGGCTGACGCCCTTAGCCGCGTCGTCAGGATTTACCCCCAACTTCCCAACTCTGGCTCTCTCTGATGCCTGGGATTGAAAAGGGCTTTTCTGATGGCGTCTTCAAATGCCGGGACGTCTGAAGAGCGGATGCGGGCGACCCGCCCCTCAACTTCCAGGTTCAGCTCTTCTCTATCTTTGCCGAATTCGATCTCAGTTCCGGTTTTGACGGAAGCGATCCTCTCCAGGTATGTCTCAAAGAGGTCCTCATCAGGCTCACGTCTCCACAGGAAGATTCTCTCGTTCGTTACGTACCAGAATCCCGGCCTCCAGCTCGATATCAGACCCTGGTTGTACCATATATATCCAAATGTTTTATATAATATCACTTCATCTTCAGCTAGGCGTGGACGCCTCTCCATTAGCTGGTTTTTATACCAATTCCTCGTCTCTCGGTCCCAAGCCTCCAACATCCCATAGTCGAGCATCGTCTCTATGCTCGCCAGAGCCGCCTTGAGACTCAGGCCTATCAGAGGGACTCCTGCGACTGTTATTATCAAATCTGCATTAAGTATTACGCCCTTGTTAAGAAGCCTGTCCAGGATGTCGACAAGGCCGTAGTCCCTTTCGGGTTTCATCTTCACGTCCCCTTTAGCTGGACGAAGCTGAAGGGCGCCCACGGTCCGGAGAACCGTACAGAAAATCCCTCCCTCTTATCGATCCCGTCAAGGAGGTTGCCGAGGGCATCGACGTTTCCATCGCTCACCAGACACAAAAAGGCTGCGATCATCATCATTCCTTTGTATTTATCCGGAATCCAAGATACCTTCTTTTCGATCTTTACTTCATCGACGAGTTCTTCAATATAAACACCAAACTCTCCGGCGAGCCTGTTCGTCTCCTTTATAAGCTCCTCCTTGACCTTCAGACCGAGCTTCTTCTGGTAGATGTACGCCGTTCCTTTCGGCATCTTCTCGATCTCATCCCTCAGCTTCAGCAATTCGGGATCGGACGTTACGATCTTCTCTTTGATCAGGTCCTCGTCACAGAAGATCTGAACGGTGTACTCCGATCTGCCCCTGACCTTTTCAAGCTCTTCTTTCAAAAGGTCGTAGTTTTCTTCTAGCCAGAATCTGACGGAATCGTCGTCGCCTATGAATATCACGCCAAATGAGAAGGGAATTAGGGTGCCGAACCTGTCTGTCGCCAGGTCTATTACGTAGCTATGCTCCAGAACCCATTCTTTTGCCTTCTCTTCGTCTTTGGTGACGTAAGGCTCAGCAACGCAGGAATGGACGACGGCCGCGATCTCCCCGCAGGGGACGAGGTAAACCCGGCTCTCCCCGATCCCTACATCCCCGAGCTCCGACTCGACGGCGGAGCTGACGACAGAGTAAATATACCTGCCTTCTTTCATGGCTTCGTTCACTTCTCATCAACCTCTTCAGCCCAGGATTCGGGATTCAAAAATTTATTCAATAGATCCTCCGCTACATCGTCGAGGCTGCCCATAACGGAGTTGACGACATCTTCCAGGTCGTTGTCCTCTTTTATCTTCTCTATCGCCTCGTCGAGATCGATGAGAGCCTTTCCCAGCCGTTCTATCTCATCTTCATCGAGGCTGCCCCCCTCGATCCTCCTGATCGCCTGTCTCTCGACGAGATCCTGGATTACCTCGACCAAGGCGACAACAAGCCCGAGCAGACCCTGTTTAAGGTTCTTTTCGTCCACTTCAAGAGCCATTATCCTCTTTTTCGATGGTTATCTGGAGGACTCCGTGCTTATAAGACCTTTCAATGATCGATTTCGCCCTCTCAGGCAGCTCGACCCTTTTGCACCTATTTCCATCAGATATCTCCAGGACATTTCCGGCAAGCTTCGTCTCTATCGTGCTCTCTTCCAGCTCGGGCAGGACTACGAGGACGAAGATCTGATCATCCTTTTCAAAGACGTCGACGATGGGCGCCTTCGTCGGCACCTCCTCAGGCATCTTCACCGATATCTCTCTTGGTTTGCCTGGAGGTCGGCCCCTTCTCGTCCCGCCTCCCAGGGGCCTTGTGGATATGTTGTACTCGACGACAGGACGGCTGCTCCATCCCATGTCTATCCTGTGCTTTATCTCAGCATCGGTCTCTTCGATCCTCTTGCGAAACTCCGGCGAGGTCTTTTCCAGGGTCTTTATAACCCCTCCCAGGCCTGGGAGAAGCTGACCTACTATATCGCCCACAACGCTCCCCCCATTTCTTGCTTCGATCTCCTCGATCTTCTTTTCGAGCCTCTTTACCCGCTCTTCATATTCCTTCCTGATCTCCTTTTCATCTCTATGTCCGGTATCTTCGCTCACGTCTTTCACCTCTCCCTTTATAAAGCCGAAGCATTTAACGCCCCTCAATCATCTTATTTTTATTACGTGTCCAGCCGCATATGGGACAGCCTTCGTTGATCAGCCTCTCTTCGCTTACTCGATTTTCGCACTCCGGACACTTTGCCTTCTTGTGGTATGCTTCCATCCATCCGGGGGCGTTGAGGTTGGTTCCTGAAGGAAGCTCCATCCCGTACCTTGCAGCTGTCTCAAAAGAAGAGAGTGTGGCCCTTATTTTTATTCCCAAAAGTTCGGTTCCAGCTACGGAAACTGATATGTCGGCGTTTATCACTATCCCCTTGTCCAGTATCCGATCCACCACGTCGAGTAGACCTCTATCGCTCACCGGCTCCAGTCCAGTCATTAATCTCCTCTTCTGATATATTTATGCAATTATCTAACTTTACTGATTCATCATAATTTTAGTCTTTATTTTATGGGCGTTGATCTTCTCTCGGTGAATTCTCTTTTGTGCCTTTATCTGCAAACGAACTTTCATCCTCTGGGCCGCCCACTTTCTCCGGATATCAAGCAGATTTTTCTTAGAATTCAAGTACCACTCCTGTTTCGTCTTTCTCATCTTAGGCATGATCTCCATCCTGATCTTGAGTTTGTGATCCTGGACCTTCCTCTTATGCTCTGCCACGATAGCTCGCTGTTTTCTCTTGTTCTTGATGACAATTCCCTTCCTCGATGACATAATCCTCACCACTTAGATAATATATCGATCTGACGATATCGCGACCTCGACCGAAACCCTCTCTTAAACGGGAGGTCTTCGTCCTCGATTCCAAGCTTGATGTTATAACTGTATAACGCATTTGAGTAACATGGACCTTTGACCTCACCGGATCCGTCTCTCAAGCGATCTCCTTCCTGCTCCATATATTCTAATATTTTTAATAGCTTAAACAGAATTCCGGCGCCTTCTTCATCGACGGAGCATTTCTCTTTCGAAGAGTCCGGATCAAGGCCATCTTCGGTCATGTATCCCTATCCCCCCCCAGAATATCGGTCCTGACGCCCAGGTTCATATCTCTCGCCTTTTCTGCCAGCTTGAGCTGGCGGACCAGATGCGCATTATTTTGTTGGTAATCATCATCGCTTATCTCTCCCAGCTCGTAAAGCATCCGATTCTCCTTTAATTTATCCTTAATCTGATCGTACATCTCTTTACGGGAGAAGCTGAGGATCTGCTCGAAGACCCAGAACATGTCGAGACCTGGAATGGTAAAACCGAGGGTCCGTAAAAGGATGTCATCGATCAAGAACATCTATCTGAAACCACCCCGTTTCTTTCCAAGAATCTGGATGTCCACGAAGTTATAGGGGGGCCACGGCCCCGAATACTGGACCTTCAAGGGGCTGTATTCGCCGGCGAGTCGCCCAACACAATCCGAGAATTCGTCCAGCTTATCCCAATCCACCAGGAACGATGCATTTAAAAGGAGACGATCGCTGAAGAGCTTTAAAGATCTCGAATCCGCCGCAATGCCCAGAAAGCATCTCATCATCTCAGACCGGCACTCGTCCATTTTGCCGTTAAAGTCCTTCGAGCTTTGAGGAAGCAGAACCTTGACGCCGAGCTCCACCTTTCCGTCTACGGAGTTCATGGCCTTCTTCATCGCCCTGTTTCCGGCCTTCATGGCGAATCCCAGTAATTTTTTATTTTTGAAGACCATGCCGTAAGCTACTGGAAGGACGCTGTACTCTCCCATGACGTGCTCTACAACCGTTTTGTGGACTTTTACATCCTCTTCGTCCGCCCCGTAATCCTTCATCTTTGAGTTGCTGACTACAGGAGCGAAATCATTGTAATCAAGGGTATAGACTTCGCCCCCGTCAAAGCCGATACTCCCAAAGGATATCTTCTCTTCAGGGGATCTGATTATACAGTACACATACAGCCCTTCGCCTTGACCTTCGGATCTCCCTCTGCGGTCGCCTCTGCCAGACCTCAAACCAGATCACCTAAGGAAGCTACAGATCCTCCACCACGTTACGGTCCGACCTTCGGCGCAGCTCGACCCGTTTATATCCCACGAGGTCGCCCTTATCGTCGAGAGAGAACTCATATACGCCGAGGATATCCTGAGTATCAGGAACCGCCTTTCTTTCAAGGACCTCGACGAATACCCTCCACTGGTTGGCTTCTTTCGTCATTCCGGTGGCAACCTCGACCCTTTTCTTCAAGAGGCTCTCTGCAAGACCGCAGGCGGCTTGGTGGACGTCCAATGCAGACATACTCTTAGTCATCGCAAAATTCCCCTCATGGAACGTATATCATTTCGTCCTTGATGCCGTCTTTTTCGACCGGGATGACTTCCACGGGCACCCCTCTCCATTCGCCGATCCTCCTCTTTATGTTGTAGCTCTTAACATCTCTTGCTAACTTGTAGTGCCTGAGAAAGGATGCAAGCCTGCGTCTTCTGGCACGGCTTGGATTTCTGGCTATGGATTCTTCATAAAATGTGCCATCCGGTTTGAGGCAGAAGTAAAATGTCCTCGTCACCATCCGGTCACCCTCTTCTGTCTTGGCGGTAACTACGATCGCATCCGTCTCGTTGATCTTCAGACCGGACGGCTTTCTGGTGAAAAGGTCGCCTATTTTGTAGACACCTGCATCTTCGATGACGGCTTTGACTTTATCCACAACTACCACCTACGAACGCTCAGCAAAGGACTCCTCTACTAACCTTCTCATATTCTCCAACTCTGCTAAATTGCTCGTCTTCGTCCCCAAAACGTCCGTACAGAGATCTTCCAATCCGATTTCGCCGTGGCCGTTCAAATTCCTCAAACCCTGAGCGATCATTATACAAGCCCTAGTTCCCGGCTTCTGGGCATCTGGAAGCTTCTCCCTCAGGGACCTTACAAGGGAGACAACTTTGGTCGTCTCTTCAAGCGATCCACCTGTATGCCTCTTGACGATCGCTAGCTCGACATCGAAGCTGTAATACCCCATATATATCCCGACCATTCTGTCCAAAAGGGCGTCCTGAGGCCTGTAAACTCCAGCGTACTCTATGGGATTGCTGGTCAATATCGCCTTGAACTGCGGATGGACCCTTACGTATCGCTCCTCTCCGAACTTGGTTGGCAGCTCAAGGATCCCCTCCTCGAAGACGGAGAGGAGGACGTTATTAGCAGCGGGTTTCGTCCGAGAAAACTCGTTGTAGATGAGGGTGTAACCGTATTTACACGCGAGGGTCAGAGGGTTATCTACCCAGTCGGCCTTCAAAATGTCCCTGCTCTTGAATACGTTGTGAACGTATTTGTCTCGAAGGGTTTCGGTCTCAACCTGAGAGTACCCGCCGACCAGATCTGTCGTCGTAATCGACTCATCGCCATTTATCCAGACGACGGGCCGACCAATCTTCTTTGCAGCATACATCGCCAAACTGCTTTTTCCGCATCCAGTGGGTCCGACTAGGTGAACAGGATAACCGCTTTCGAGCCAGAGTTTTATTCTGAACATGAATTTATTAATCTCTGAAGTCTCTACAAAATTTTCCACTTCTGGCACGAGGTAGGAGGTCTCAACTTTATTGCGCTCCTGATCGACGTCAAAGTTGATATCTGAAGCCCGGGGGGTTTTTGCAATCCGGCGTAGATCGCGATCGTCTCTCCGGCGGCTCTTCGGCTCCTTAATTTTTTCGATCTTCGGCTGATGGACTGACGCCCCTCTTACGGTCCTGGGATGTGTAGCTACGTATCGAATTTTTATCATCTCCATAATTATTATAAAATTTGTGGCGGAGGATTTTTTTAAAAAAATCTTCTATTATGGTTATTTTATCCATAATAGAAATCTTTCACGTAGTTCTCCATGTCCACCTTTACGAATTCGTCGATCTCTGCCTTGAAATCTCCGACGTTCTTCTGCATCTGTTTGATGCCATCCAGCTGGATTTTCTGACCGGCCTTCTGAATTTCTAAGGCCTTCTTGGTCATTGAACGGGACTCCTTGTCTATGTCGATGCGGATCTCCTCGACACCTTGGTCGAAGTTCTTTATGGACTTCTCGTTCTCCCTCACCTGGGCATCTATCGCCTTCTGCATCTCGGAGACTCTCTTTTGCATATGCTTGATGCCATCCTGGCGCATATTCTGACCTGCTTTCTGGATGGCGGAAGCCTTCTTGCGCATGGACCGGGATTCCTTGTCTATGTCGATGCGGATCTCCTCGACACCTTGGTCGAAGTTCTTTATGGACTTCTCGTTCTCCTTCACCTGGGCATCTATCGCCTTCTGCATCTCAGAGACCTTCGTTCGCATATGCATGATGCCGTCGTTTCGCATATTCAGGCCTGCCTTATGGATGGCCAAGGCTTTCTCATGCATGGATCGAGATTCTTCGTCTATGGCGGCCTTCTTTGCCAAAACGCCGTTGACCCCGATCAGAAGCTTTGGCTCTGGCAGCTTTTCTGCAGATACTACTTTGGGAGGAGCCATTTCAGCCTCCATGGGAGGGGCCTCAGTTTTGCCCTTTGCTTCTTCAGTGATTTCAGGTGGAACAACCCCTTCGGATGGCTCTGCGGGACTGGCTAACGAAGTCGTCTCTTTAATCATCCTCCTGCCTTCAAATATGGCCTCAGCCAGCATGGCCTTTGTAGTCAGGCCTACAGGGTCCACCTCGAGGTCTATCGCCATAGCTTCGAGCTCTTTGCGGGTGTACTTCGCCACGAGCTCATCCGGAAATTCTTCCATAAATCCTCCAAAAATAAATTTGTGGGGGAGGCAGAAAGCCCAATTATGCCGGGATCTCCGGAGCTACGCCTATCGAAGCCTGCTCTATCTTGGCCATCTCTTCTGCATAGTGGAGGTAGGTGTCCACTGAAGCGACTACGACTCTCGCCTCGACGGTCAAGATCTCGATGCCCACGAGAGAAACCCTCGCCCATGCGTCCACGACTACGCCCTTGTCCAGTATCCTATCAAGAACCTCTGCCAAACTGGAGACGTCCGGATTCTGCGATGCCATCTTTTATCACCTCTCGTTTTATGCCGGAATCTGCGGAGCTACGCCTATCGAAGCCTGCTCTATCTTGGCCATCTCTTCTGCATAGTGGAGGTAGGTGTCTACTGAAGCGACTACGACTCTCGCCTCGACGGTCAAGATCTCGATGCCCACGAGAGAAACCCTCGCCCATGCGTCCACGACTACGCCCTTGTCCAATATCCTGTCAAGAACCTCTGCCAGACTGGAGACGTCTGGATTCTGCGATGCCATCTTTTATCACCTCATTACATGCTTCCGTTTATTATTTGCGGAAGATAGTTTGCCGTAGGGTGGGCAGACGGGATGACATGGAACTTATCTTGAGGTCCATGTCACAATATCCGTCTTGCCCTTGGACATCATATGCGGAGGAAGAGCTATCGCCTTCGATCGATTTTGATGAAAGACGATTGCTCCGTATCTGACGCCCGGATACCTAAAGTTCGAATGATAGCTTATAACTTTTCATCTCTCAAATATTGTGTCGAAAGATATTTCTAACTTCGTTTCAAAGTTCGAAACAAATACAATTTTAAAGTAGAAAATGATAAAAATAATAAATATATTTTAGATCTATTTCGGAACTATTATTTCGTTTTTGTCCACAAAGAAGGGCTACATTGAGGCGATAAGATGGATCAGTATCATAATCTAGCTGGAGGAAAATAGAATTATTATGAAAGATTAAGAGATAAATCTAAAAAAACGAATTGATGATGGTGCCCTAGATGCTGATTACGCCTGAGAGAATGATCCAGTGTAAGAGGGATTTGTATTTATAACAAGTTACAGTTCAATAGAGGATTTCGAAAAACCCCAGTATCGCAATCTTTATATAGTATAATAACTATTAATTATTATGAATTCTTTTGCAGCTTGGGCTTTTCAAGAACTTTATCATGAACAGAGATCTGAGAACAGGCTGT
>Ga0334887_1001594_pt1 | contig 28763 bp, 23 predicted proteins | sample GraSluR1_MG_10_FD_207217 | JGI IMG/M metagenome (GOLD analysis project Ga0334887, IMG submission 207217) | Sludge microbial communities from methane-producing bioreactor in Wageningen University, Netherlands - Granular Sludge_18_07-R1 | ecosystem: Engineered > Bioreactor > Anaerobic >...
CACAATATAGGGGCTGGTAGGCGACAAAGCAAAGGCTCCTTACAGATGGCGGTTGTTACGGATGCTAGACGACCTGGGCGACCATCGCCGCCAGAATGCCGGCGATCATCAGCCAGCCGAAGCGCTCGTGCAGGTCGGCTGTGCCGCGGATGACCTTGTTCAGGCGGGCAGGCGCCTCATGTACCGCGGCTGTGCGTATTAAGCCGGCGGCCTTGGGCAGCGTGAGCAGCGCCAGCAGCACGAACGGCGGCGCCACGCCGAAAAGGACGAGCAGGACGAGCGTCAGATAGCTGCCGCCGATCAGCACGTAGTATTCCCAACGGCTGGCTTTGCGCCCCAGCAGATTGGCGAGGGTGCGTTTGTTGTTCGCCCGGTCGTCTTCGATGTCGCGCATGTTGTTGGCGTGGAGGATGCACGCCACGAGCAGGCCAATCGGGATGGAGACCAGGAACACGTTCCAATTGACGCTCTGCATCTGCACAAAGTAGCTGCCCATGATCATCACCGGCCCCATAAAGATGAAGACGACGATCTCGCCCATGCCGATGTAGGCGAAGGCTGCGGGGCCTGCCGTGTAGAACCAACCTGCCAGCACGCTGAAGATGCCCAAGTAGAGGATGAGCAGGCCGCGCGTCGCCACCAGATAGAGGCCAAGCCCGGAACCCAACGCGAAGAAGAAGATGCCTCCCCAGAAGACCTGTTGCGGGGTGAGAATGCCCTCCTTCAGCGCCCGGTTCGGCCCCAGCGATTCGGGCGTATCAGTACCCTTTTTCCAGTCGTAGAAGTCGTTGATCAGGTTCGTGCCGGCGTGGATGGAGACGGAGCCGACCAACGTGATGGCGAAGAGCAGCCAGCTCCAGGCGCCGTCGTAGGCGGCCAACACCGACCCCAGCACGACCGGCGTCACGCTGGCTGTGAAGCTGAAGGGCCGGACAGCCAGCCACCAGGTGCGGACGAAGCGCCGGAGGCGCGGCTCGTCTTGCAGCCGCCGGCGCGCCGGCGCAGCATCTGCCACGCGCCAGGGCAGCAGTTGCCGCTCTACCTCGCCCATGATCACGGTGAAGGCCCAACCGAGCAGGGCGACGACGATCAGACCGGCGAAGATCGTGGGGATGTCGTAGACGTTGTAGCTCTTCCAGATCAGCGCGCCGAGGCCGCCTTGCGGCAGCAGCAACTCCGTGCCGACGATGACGGTGAGGGCGAAGCCCAGCGCCAGGTTAATGCCCGTGAGGATGTTGGGCAGCGAGGCGGGAATGGCGACGGTCGTCAGCAGGTCCCACGGGCGCGCGCCGTTGTTGCGGGCGATGTCGAAGTAGCGCTGCTCGACGTTGAGCACGCCCGCCATAGTGTGGATGACCACGAGGAAGAAGACGGAGATGGCGACGATGGCGACCTTGCTCGTTTCGCCGATGCCGAGCAGGATGACGACCATCGGTACCAGGGCGATCTTGGGCACCGGATAGAGGGCCGTGATCAGGGGGCCGAGGATGATGCGGGCCATGCGATTGGCCCCCATAAGCAGGCCGATCGCCACGGCGGGCACAGCAGCCAGCAAGAAGCCCACGGCCATGCGCCGCAAGGTGATGACCGTAGCGGTCGTCAGTTCGCCGTTCTGCAGCAGTTCAAGCAACCGCGCCAATGTCTCGCTGGGCGCGGGAAAGAACCGGTGGTCGAGCGCGCCCAGCGAGACGAGAAGCTCCCAGATGACGAGGAAGGCGATAGGCGATATGAGGTTTAGCGCTCGATTCTTCATCTTCGTCGCCTCATCTTTGCCCGCGCAGTTCGGACGCCCGCGCCGCGTCGACCTCGTCGCGCAGGGCCTCCCAGATCTGGTAGCTCAACTCTCCAAAGACGGGGTCGCGCTTCAGTTCGTGCGTGCGGCGCGGGCGGGCAAAGGGCGCGCGTATCTTCGCTTTGATGCGGCCCGGCGCCGCGGTCATGACCAGCACGCGATCGCCCAGGACGAGGGCTTCGTCGATGGAATGGGTGACGAAGAGAATGGTCTTGCGCGCTCCGCCGCCCGCGTTGTCTCCGGTCTGGTCCCAGATTTGGAGTAGCTCATCCTGGAGCAAAGCGCGATTTTGCGCGTCGAGCGCGCCGAAAGGCTCGTCCATGAGCAGGACTTCGGGGTCATTGGCGAGGGCGCGGGCGAGGGCGACGCGCTGGCGCATGCCGCCCGATAGCTGGTAGGGGTAGGCTTCGGCGTAGCCGCTCAGCCCCACGGTGCGCAGCATGCGCGCGGCGATCTCGTCGCGCTCGCGGTAGGGGACGCCGCGCACGCGCAGCCCGTACTCGACGTTGGCGTGCACGGTCAGCCAGGGGAAGGTCGAATCGCCCTGGAAAACCATGCTGTTGAAGGGGCGCTGCAAGTCAGTCGCCGCCGCGGTCAGCGTGCCGTTCGTGGGCTGCTCCAGCCCTGCCAGGATGCGCAGCAGCGTGCTCTTGCCGCAGCCGCTAGGCCCGACGATGCAGATGAACTCGCCCGCTTCGACTGTCAGATCGACCGGCCCCAGGGCGTTGATCTCTCGCCGGTCCGGGCCGGGAAACACTTTTGTCAGACCGGCGGTTTCGATGATCGCCATGCCGTCTATTCCCACGCCACGGGGCCGCCTAGCTCTTCGAGCGCGGCTTCAACATAGCCGGCGTTAACCAGGCTGGACAGGTCTAGGTCCTGCTCGTAGTTGAGTTCGCCCTGGCGGCGGAAGAAGTCTTCGAGCGTTTCCATATCTGCGACGGGGATGCCGCCGTTGGGGTCATGGTAGGAGCGATTGGCGCGGCGGATGACGTCGGCGGGCACGCCGGTATATTCCTCGATGATGGCGAGGTTCTCGCCGGCATACCACTGGTCGCCGTTGAGATCGCGGGCGCCGCGCAGATAGGCCTTGATGAAGCGCCGGGCGAGGTCTGGGTTGGCGGCTGCCCAGCCGGTGTTGAAATAAACATAGGTCGACGTGAAGTCGGCGATGAAATCCTCGGAGAGACGCGCCACTAGCCCCTGGTCCTCCATGAGCGTCGCCAGCGGTTCGCCGAGAATGCCGCCGTCGAGCGAACCGCTTTCCAGCGCGGGCGGCACGTCGCGGAAGCCGACGCCGAGCACTTCGACGTCGGGGAAGTCCAGGCCGCCTTGTTGCAGCGCGCTCCACAGCCAATACTCAGTGGCGGCGCCAGCGGCGTTGGTGGAGACCTTCTTGCCCGCCATGTCGGCCATGCTGGTGAGTTCGCCGCTGTCGTAGCGGGCCTTGCTGACGACGAAGGGGCTGGTCAGCGGCGGGCGTTCGGTGTGCATGGGCGCGGCGATCTCGAACTCGATGCCGCGCGCTACGGCGTTGAGCAGCCCCGCGCCGATGCCGCCGCCGGCGACGTCGAAGTTGCCCGCCGCGACCTGCACGACATTCTCCGTGCCGCCGTCCACCGGCGTAAACTCGACGGCGATGCCTTCTTCCTCGAAATAGCCTTTCGCTGCGGCGATGTAGAAGGGGGAGTAGATGGTGACAGGCACATGGCCGACGCGCACGGTCTGCAACTGCGGCGCGGCCGGCTCTTCCTCTGCCGCGGGCGTTGAAGCCGGCTCTGATGCGGGGGCTGCGACCGGGGCGGCGCAGGCTGTCAGGATCAACCCAAGCGTAAGCAGGGCGAGTAAGATCGTGCGGAACATATGGCGCTGTGTCTCCTCATAAGAAGCGGTTATGAACGGTTCACTCTCTTTGCGGCTTCCACGGGCGATCGGCGGCAGTGGCGGGCGTTACGCCCGGAAAGCGGCTGCGATGCCTCGCAATGAACCGATATAACCAGTCCTGCCCCTGCCGGATCAGTGGCAAATTGTACATTCCGGAACAAATGCGTCCGCGGCCGATAAGCGCGTCGAGGGCGACGTTAACAGCCGCGGCCCCGCGATGCCTGGCGCCGTCCGGTGTGACAGCCCAAGCGGCCTGTTCGCATTCGGCCACGGTCAGGCCGGCGTATGCCAATACCCACGCCCACTGAAAGGGCGCGATATACAAGCGGCGCCGGCGATCCAGCCGGCGTAAGCCGGAGGCAACGGCTGTTCAGAAGCCTCACGTGCCGTCGAAGATGACCAGGGTAGCGCCTGGCGGCGGTTGCTTGGCCTGCATGGGTTCCCCTCTGCCTTGTCTATGAGCGTCGAGCTGTGTTGTTTCGCACAAGAAGCGGCATGGTTACGTGCTGCCGCCACGCAATAAGCGCCGGATACCCTCGGGCGATGCTGCGATCACTTCGTCCGCCATGCCCAGGAACAGGCCATGCTCGACGAGTCCGGCGCGGCGGCTCAATTGCTCGGCAAGACCTTGCGGGTCGCGAATAGGACCGAAGCGACAGTCGAGGATGAGGTTGTCCTGGTCCGTGCGATAGGGCGCCTGCTCTGCGGTCGTGCGCACGACGACTTCGGCGCCGAGTTGCTCGAAGAAGTGCAGATGCGTGCGCCAGCCAAAGGGGATTACTTCGATGGGCACGGGCCAGGTGACGCCCAGCATCGGCGATAGCTTGGTGTGATCGACAACAAGCACAAGGCGGCGGCTGGCCTGGGCGACGATCTTCTCGCGCAGAAGCGCGCCGCCGCCGCCTTTGATCACGTTAAGGTCGGGGTCGACTTCGTCTGCTCCGTCGATAGTCAGGTCGAGCACAGGGCGTTCGTCCAGTGAGGAGACGGTTAGGCCGAAGCGGCGGGCGCGTTGTTCGACGGCGAGGGATGTGGCGACGCCGACGAGGCCGGGCAACTTGCCAGCGGCGACGCGCTGGGCGAGAAGCTCCAGGAAAATGGCGGATGTAGAGCCGGTGCCGAGGCCGAGCGTCATACCCGGCTCGACGAGTTCGAGCGCGGCGGCGGCGGCTTGCACTTTTAGGCGGTCGAGAGACGAGGCGTTGTTCATAAGTTCCCTATCTGGCGAAGTCAGTTGCGGTCGATGCGATCACGGGGGCAGCGGGTTGCCGGATTGCTCGCTGCCAGATGCAACTTTTGCGATTATATCACCGGCTACCATGATCGGGCACGGATAGCCGGCTGCCTAGCGCGCCGCGGTGCGTTGGTCTATGGCTGGGTGTGCGGTCATGGTACAATGGGCTGACCGGCTCCTGCGCCAGCCAAGGCGTCTTGCAAGATGAACCGGCGCTTTGTGATGCCGGTACAGTCCAGCCAGTGTCAGCCATCGGGATATAATTCGGGGAACTGCCGTGGGCGAGCTGCGCCAGAATATGGCGACCAAAGAATGGGTCATTATTGCGTCCGAGCGCGCCAAACGGCCGCATGAGTTTGCCATGCCCGCGGAGTTTAGTCGCCGCCATCTTCCGGAGTGGGATGAGTCTTGTCCCTTTTGTCCCGGCAACGAAGAATCCGATTTGGAGGTGCTGCGCCTTCCCCAGGCAGGCGAGTGGCAGGTGCGCGTCGTGCGGAACAGGTATCCGGCCCTTGCCGTGGAAGGAGATGTTGAGCGGCATTTCGACGGCGTACATCGCAATATCTCCGGCGTAGGTTATCACGAATTGTTGATTCACTCGCGACGGCACAACGCGTGCCATGCCACCGAGTCCCCGCAACAGGCGGGTTTGGCGATGGAGGCGTTCTACCAACGCGGCCTTACCATCGCCCAGGACCCGCGCATCGTACAGCTCATCTACTTCCAGAACCACGGCATCTCCGCGGGCATGTCGTTGCCGCACCCTCATGGGCAATTGATGGCGCTGCCGATTGTGCCCTACGAACTGCGCATTCGCGGCGAGGAGGCTATGCGCCACTATGACAACATCGGGCGCTGCGTGATGTGCGACATGCTGCACCAGGAACTGGCGGACCAGTCGCGCATCGTCATGGAGACGGAGCATTTCGTCGCGTTTGTGCCCTATGCGGCGTATTCGCCCTTCCATATGTGGATACTGCCGAAACGGCACCAATCCAGCTATCTCATGTCTACGGAGACAGAACGGGCGGACCTGGGCGGTGTTTTGCATCATGTACTGGCTGCGCTGCATCAGGGGCTGAATGACCCGGACTACAATTACATCATCCGTTCCGCGCCGCTACGCGACGGAGGCGGCGACTACCTGCACTGGTATGTGACCGTAGTGCCACGCGTAAGCCAAGCGGCGGGGTTTGAACTGGCGAGCGGCATGTTCATCAACACGGCGCTGCCCGAAGAAAGCGCAGCGTTCCTGCGCACCCAGATACGGGATGACGCTCCGAGTGACAATGGGCACGGCAATCTGATCGGCGCGTAGACAGAATCCGTTATGAGCTAGAATAATGACACAGGGCCTTCCCGGTTGCCGGGAGGCCCTGTCCATTGCTGCGATAGGCGCGAACGATGCCGCGCGTTTGTTCAGCGCACCTCGAAGATGGCCTCGACCTCGACCGCATAATCGGCCGGAATCTGCATGCCGACGGCGCTGCGCGCGTGGCGGCCGGCCTCACCGAAGACTTCTAGAAAGAGATCGCTTGCCCCGTGCATTACGCCCGGCGTGTCGGTGAAGCCCGGCGCGACGTTGACCATCCCCAGGACCTTGACCACCCGCACGACGTTGTCGAGGCTGCCGGTCAGCGATTTCACCGCACGCAGACAGCCCAGCGCGCAAAGCCGCGCCGCGGCATAACCTTGTTCGACGGTGAGGTCCTTGCCCAGTTTGCCGACCACCTTCTCGTCACCCCAGCTTGAGACCTGCCCGGAGGTATAGATCAGATTGCCGGTGCGCACGGCCTGTACAAAGCGGCCTGTGTTGAGTTCGACCGGCTCAATCGTGTAGCCCATCTGCGCCAGTTTGGCTTCGTAGGACATGCTTACAGCCCCTTTCGTCTGTCGTCCAGTATGAATTGCGGATACCGTTCGCCGGGGAATCATCGGGATGGCATTCCCTGCGATGGTTTTGATCCGTATAGTGTATCACCGGCATTATAGCCGTAAGGCAGGGGAAGGTCGAACCGGGAAGGCTCCTCGCCAGGCTAGGCGCAGGCCGACGGTCCGGCTTCGGTCCGGTTCCAGTCCGAATTCGCGCTCGATTTGGCGAACGGCGCGCCATCTGTTAGCATGCCATATCATGAACGGCAGCATGCATTGCACACAGCCGCGTCGATTGGCTTTGTATCTTCTGGCCGCGATCTTCTCCCTCATCTTGATTGCCCTAGCTCCTTCCGGCGCGCGAGCGCAGGATGAAGACGCCGGCGGCGGACTTTCGGCAGAGGCGCAGCAGGTGCTGGCCGCGGTCAACGCTGCACGTGCGCAGGCGGGATTAGCCCCGTTGGCCGAGAATGCGCTCTTGCACCAAGCCGCCCAAACTCATTCAAACGATATCGCCTGGAACGCCGCGTATAGCCATTGGGGCAGTGACGGCTCGACGGTGGCGCAACGCGTGGCCCGCACCGGCTATGCGGCACATCCGGCTGTCAGCGAGAATTGGGTCTCCTCGACTAGTCCGGATGGCGCGATGCGTTGGTGGATGAATGACTACATCCACCGCGTCAACATCCTCACGGCACGATGGCAAGAGATCGGCGTCGGCTTTACAGCCAAGTCGAACGGAGAGATGATCTTCGTTACGGTATTCTCTGCCGGCCGCGGTGATGGAACCGCGCGCGCCGCAGCCGCGCCGCAGCAGTCTGCCGCCGCGGTTGCAGCCCCTGCGTCGCCGCCTGCACCGATCGCCGTGCCCGCCGCCGGCCTAGACTATGTGATTCAGCCTGGCGATACGTTGCTGGGGATTGCCCTGCGTCACGGGATGGACTGGACCGTAGTCGCTGAGGTCAACGGGCTGGGCGAGCATTCGCTCCTCCAGATTGGGCAAACGGTGCATATCCCCGGTTCGGGCGAGGCGTCCGCTGCGCCGGCTGCCGGCGGATTGGCCGCGCGCAGCGGCAAGCCCTATACCGTGCAGGCCGGAGAGACGCTGTTCAGCATCGCGGCGCGGAATGGCCTTACCTGGCAAGAGTTGGCTGCGTTCAACGGCATGGGTGAGCGGGACGTGCTGCAGATCGAGCAAGTCATCCAACTGCCCGTAGCCGAACCGGCCGAAGCGGAAGCCGAACCGGAGAGGGCCGATGCGCCGGTCGCCGCCGCGGCCGCTACGACGACCGACACGACTGCCACAGAGCCGCAGACGTATACGCTACGCGAAGGCGACACGATCTTCGGCGTCGCCCTTGCCCACGGCGTGGACTGGCTGGATGTGCTCAAACTCAACGGGCTTAGCGAGGAAAGCCTTGTTCAGCCGGGACAACAGATCCGCCTGCGTTAGTTGCCTCAATTCGCCTTCCGTATACGGTCTGTAAGCGGTATTGAAGCGCCGGGCTCGTGTGTTAGTGTTTCTGCAACGGTCCGCGCCGGCATATTCTGCTTGACAAGGCGCGTTGCCTGAGTTATCATCCCCCTCAATTGAATACTCATGCTCTTATCCAGAGAGGCGGAGGGACCGGCCCGACGAAACCTCGGCAACCCGGCGGAGAGATCGCAAGGATGCGGCTCTTGGCGCTAGGGTGCCAATTCCGGCAGACAAGTTCTGGAAGATGAGAGAAGGCGCTGCCGCCCTTTCTGCTCATCCCCCGTTCAGGGGATTTTTTATTGCCGGGTTCAAGATGCGCCGTGATGCCAATGCACCGGCCCTCTCATTCCACAGATGGGGGGGCTTTGTTGTCTATCAACACAGAAAGAGTCGTATACTAGCCGTATAAGAGAGGAAACGATGACTGAAGAACGCAAGCTAGGCTTTTCGACCAGGCAGTTGCATGCAGGGCAGCAGCCCGATCCCGCTACGGGCAGCCGGGCCACACCCATATACCAGACGACGAGCTATCAATTCCGTGATACGGAACACGCCGCCAACTTGTTCTCTTTGCAGGAATTGGGCAATATCTATACCCGGATCATGAACCCGACCACTGACGTGCTGGAGCAGCGCGTGGCGGACCTGGAGGGGGGCGTAGGGGCCTTGGCTGCCAGCAGCGGTCATGCCGCCCAGACGATGACCTTCCTGACGTTGTGCGGGGCCGGGGATCACATCGTCACCAGCAGCCGGCTCTATGGCGGAACCTTCAACCAGTTTCATTATACGCTGCCGCGCATCGGCATCGACGTGACCTTTGTCGATCCCGGCGATCCCGACAATTTCGCCGCCGCCATCCAGCCCAACACGAAGGCGATCTACGGCGAGACCTTGGGCAATCCGGACATCTCGATTTTCCCCTTCGAGGAAGTAGCGGCCATCGCCCAAGCGAACCGCATTCCACTGGTGATCGATAACACCTTCGCCACGCCATATTTGTTCCGTCCCTTTGAATGGGGCGCCAACATTGTGTTGCACAGCACGACTAAGTTCATGGGCGGCCATGGTACGACTATCGGCGGCATCATCGTCGACGGCGGCAACTTCGATTGGGCTAGCGGTCGCTTCGCCAATTTCACGACGCCCGATCCGAGCTATCACGGCCTGGTTTATGCCGATCTGGGCGCTCCCGCCTTCATCCTCAAGGCGCGCGTGCAGATTCTGCGCGATATCGGCGCGTGTCAGGCCCCGATCAATAGCTGGCTGACGCTGCAAGGCATCGAGACATTGAGCCTGCGTATGGATCGGCATGTGCGCAATGCGGAGATCGTCGCCAGCCACCTCGGCGAACATGCTGCGATCAGCTGGGTGTCGCATCCTAGCGTACCGAGCCATCCGGACCATGCGCGGGCCAAGAAGTATATGCCCAAAGGCGCGGGCGCGGTGTTGGGCTTTGGCATCAAGGGCGGCGTTGCCGCGGGCCGAAAGTTCATTGAGAACCTCAAGCTCTTTAGCCACCTGGCGAACGTGGGCGATGCGAAAAGCCTGGCAATCCATCCGGCTAGCACGACGCACAGCCAGCTGTCGGAAGATGAACTGGCCGGCGCAGGCGTGTCGCCCGACTTCATCCGGCTGAGCATCGGTCTGGAGGATATCGAGGATATTCTCTGGGATTTGGAGCAGGCGCTTACCGCGGCGACTGCCTAGTCTGTACGGCAGTCGTGTTAGACGCAGGGGGCGTTGAGACGCCATGACGAAGGGAGCCGCAGCGGCGTTTGGGGCGCCGGGCATCGCAAGGGACGGTCTTTTGCGGTTCTCTTCTCGTCTCTGCCTTCGGTTCCGTGGCGAGTGTTCGAGTGGATAGGCAGGTGATCATGAGCGACAACCGTTCGGTAGGACTGGTGAAGCCGCAGATTCTGACGTTTGCCGAGGACGAGCCGATGCAGCTCGAAAGCGGCGCCACGCTGGGCCCTGTGACGATAGCCTATGAAACTTATGGCAGACTCAACGCAGCGCGCAGCAACGCCATCCTGATCGTGCACGCGCTCAGCGGCAGCGCGCATGCCGCCGGTTATCACAGTCCAGAAGATCGCAAGCCCGGCTGGTGGGACGAGTGCATCGGTCCCGGCAAAGCCTTTGACACGAATCGCTACTACGTGATCTGCAGCAACGTGCTGGGAAGTTGTTACGGCTCTACCGGACCGTCCAGCATCAATCCGGCCACGGGCAAGCCCTATGGCTTAGGATTTCCCGTCGTTACGATCAGCGACATGGTTCACGCCCAACTTAAATTGATCGACCACCTGGGCATAGACCAGTTGTTGTGTGTTGCCGGCGGCTCGATGGGGGGGATGCAGGCGCTCGAATGGGCTGCACGCCATCCGCAGCGCGTTAAGGCTGCGATCCCGCTGGCGACGACGGCTCAACACAGCCCTATGCTGATCGCCTTTAGCGAGGTGGGCCGGCAGGCCATCTACGCCGATCCGAACTGGAACAAGGGAGACTATTACGGGCTGGGCGTCAAGCCGGACGCAGGTCTGGCTGTGGCGCGTATGGTAGGGCACATCACCTATCTCAGCGAGGAGTCGATGCAACAGAAGTTCGGCAGAAAGCTGAGAAACCTTGAGCAGTACGGCTACGAGTTCGAGACGGAGTTCGAGGTCGAGAGCTATCTAAAATATAACGGCAACAGCTTCACACGCCGTTTTGACGCCAATAGCTATCTTTTTATAACCAAGGCGATGGACTACTTCGACTTGACCCAGCCGACAGGGTCGTTGGCTGCCGCCCTTGCAAACTCGACGGCCGTCAAGTTCCTGGTTGTCAGCTTTACCAGCGACTGGCTCTATCCCAGCTATCACAGCAAGCGGCTGGTCAGCGCGCTGACCGCGGTGGGCGCCGACGTCACCTATTTGGATATCAAGAGCAGTTGGGGGCACGACGCCTTTCTGCTCGAAGTCGATACAATGACCAACCTCATCGACAGCTTCTTGAGCCGTCTGGCGCGTGAGGAGAACATCGCAGTCCCGTCGCCGGAGGAGGCGGACGTCGCCGGCGGCGCCGAAAACGTAGAAGCTACGCCACTCGCCGTCCAAGCCGGAGCAGCCATGTGAGTCACGAACTTGTATCGCGCAACGCCGGCGCGCTGGCTGCGCTGCGCCCTGACCTATGTGCAATCGCCGAGATGATATCTCCGGGCGCCAAAGCGCTCGATCTCGGCTGCGGGAACGGTGAGCTACTGGAGTATCTGACTGTCTATAAGCAGGTGAAGGGTCGCGGCATTGAGATCAGCGAGGAGGGGGTGCTGGCCTGCGTGCGCCGAGGGCTGAGCGTGCGGCAGGGCAACCTACAGGAGGGGCTGGCAGATTATCCGGACGGCTCGGTAGACTATGTGATCCTGAGCCAGACGCTGCCCTTTCTCGACGATCCCGCGATGATCCTCCACGAGATGTTGCGCGTCGGTTCGTCGGCCATTGTCAGCTTACCCAACTGGGGGTATTGGCGATGCCGGCTGGAGTTGCTGCTTACCGGACGCATCCCCAAGGCGTATGACCTGGCTCAACGCTGGTACGAAGCCCCGCGTTGGCAGGCTGTGACCGTCACCGACTTCGCCCGTTTTTGCGAGCAGATCGGCGTTCGGATCACGCACCAAACCTATCTTTCTCGCGGGCGGCGCATCCGCGTGCGCAAGATCAAGAACCTCCGCGCCACTACGGCCGTCTTCATGCTGATCAAAGCTGCATAGAGCCTGACCAAAGGTTGGAGATTACTGCCCGCCCATCAGTGCGGGCAAGTATACCAACTCCTGACCCGTTTGTTCACCCTCGGGGCCGGTCGAGGCGCCTTCGGGGAGCACGCCCTGTACGGTGAGCCAGGCGTTGGTGCGCCCGTGCCCGAAGTATGAATCCCAGCCCAGATCGCCGCGGTCATCGGCGCCGGCAAAGAGGACATCGACCAAGTCGTCGAGGGGCAACGTGGGGTCAAGCGCGAGCGCCAGCGCAGCAGTCCCGGCTACATGCGGGGCGGCCATAGATGTGCCGCTCAGGATGGCATAGGTGGACCGGCCGTCAGCCCAGTAGGCGCTGATGATCTCTACAGCAGGGGCGGCCAGGTCAACGTGTGGGCCGAAGTTGGTGCGATAGTAGGAGGAATCCGAGCGGTCTGCGCCGGCTACGGCGATGACCTCGTCGTAGGCCGCCGGATAGAATGGCCGATCTGTGCCGTCGTTGCCGGCCGCAGCGACCACCAGCACGCCTCTTTGCCGGGCGTAGATGACGGCGTCGTGTAACAGCGGGTTGTCGATATAGGCGCCGGAAGTGATGACGATGACGCGCACGCCGGCATCGACCGCATACAGGATGCCGGCAATCATTCGGCTGTAAGTGCCGCGACATTCGTCGGCCATCACTTTGACGGGCATCAGTTTGGCGCCGTGGGCGATGCCGGTGACGCCCTCGCCGTTGTAGGCAGAGGCGGCGACGATGCCTGCTACATGCGTACCGTGCCCGCAACGGTCAGTGGGTTCGGCATTTTCTTCCCAGAAGTTATGGCCGGGGACAAGTCGGTCGCGCAGATCGGGGTGGTTCAGGTCGATGCCTGAGTCGACGATGGCGACGACCACATCGCGTCCGTCAGATTCCTGCCAAGCTTCAGGCGCCTGGATGCGCTGCGGCGCCCACTGGCCGCCGCTCGCTAGGATCGGGTTGCTCATCTCGGCCGCAGGAACCGTGGCGACGTCGGGATGCAGGGCGTTTCCGATCTCGGCGGATGCGAAGGTGCGTTCCGCCTCCATCTCGATGACGAGGGCGTTGACTTGGGGCAGGGTCATGACGATCTTGACGCCGGATTGCGCATCCTGTGCTGCGGCGGCAAGCGGATCATCGTTGCGGATGATAAAACGGCCGGAGGCCGCAGATGGTGCAAGAGAGACATTTGAATCTGCTGCAAGGAGCGGCTGGGGGAAGAGCAATGCGCCGAGCAGGAGAAGCCAGATTGCATAAGTGAACCGGTACATGATGAGCGTACTTTTGTGCGGCTGCTCCAGCTCTTGAATGCGACAATACCGGGTGCGGTATCCAAGCAGCAGTTATAGCCGTCACATCCTCCTGCTCACAGGGTACGTGTCGCGAGCGGTTCGCGCATGGTCCATGTGTCTGAACATCGCTTTCCGTTGCGCGGAGCCATAAGTCAGGGCAATAGGGCGTTTCGGAAACGCCACGCACGGCCAATGTCAGCGACAAACGCTTGGCCGTATGCGTCAAATGTCGGGGTGTAGAGTAGTAGGGCATGGGGTGTCCGCCGTGACAGGGGACAAAATTAAAAAGGGGGATCGGTCAAATGGCCGATCCCCCTTTGGTTGAGCGAGTTGTGCCTCGCGGACTGCCGGGCGCAGAGGGCCGCGGCATGCGGTTGTTTGGAGTGAGGCCTTACGTCTGCGGCGCCTCAATGCCGAATTCGGAAGCCTTTTCCCGCAGGTAACCCCAACTTGCTTCATCCACGGTGATGCCGGCGGCACGGCGCTGTTCCATATTGCGATACTCCGGTTCGCCGGGCAGCATCACCTCTTGGAAGCCGGGCGCGGGCTTGAGCGCCTTGATCACGCCGGCGTAGGCGCCGGTGACGGCTTTGAATTGCTCGGCAGGCTGGAAGGCAGCCACGTCCAGCACGACGAAGAGCACGCCGTTGCGCGGGCTGTAGTCGGGCAGGCCGGGGCAGCTATTGCCCGCCAGGACGCCGGCCAGCAGTTCCACCAACAGCGACAGGCCGTAGCCTTTGTGGCCGGCCGCGGGCAGCAGCACGCCGTTGTCGTAGAGGTCGGCGGGGTTGGTCGTCGGGCTGCCGTGCTTGTCGAGGATCCAGCCTTCGGGGATGGACTTGCCGAGGTTGCGCGCCACGCGCACCTTACCCTCGGCCACGGCGCTGGTGGCAAAGTCGATGACGACCGGCGGACGTTCGCCGATGGGGACGGCCGCGGCTACCGGGTTGGTGCCCAGCAGCGGCTGCAGACCGCCGAAAGGTGTCACGCGTCCGGGCGACGGCCCGCCGCCGTTGCAGTAGCCGAAAGCGATGGCGTCCTGTTCTGCGGCCATTTCGACCCACTCGCCCAGACGACCTACATGGCCGGAGTGGAAAAGCCCAGCCGCACTGATGCCGTACTGTTTGGCGCGGCGGATGGCTTCCATCATGGTGAAACGGGCCGAGATCTGGCCGAAGCTCTTGCGCGCGTCGACGTTGAAAACTGCGCCGTTGTCGAGGACGATCTCCGGCTGCGCCTGCGGGTCGATGTCGCCGCGACCGATCTGCTCCAGGTATTGCCGCACGCGCACGATGCCGTGCGACGAATGGCCGGCCATCTCGCTGAGGACAAGCGAATCGGCGACGAGTTGTGCGGATTCCGCCGGCGCGCCCGCAGCGGCGAAAAATTGCGCCACGAAACGAGTCAGTTCCTCTTGGCGAAGAGTGGGCATATCCGAATCCTTCCAGGTGAGAGTAGAGGAAATATCGACCGCATATTTGCCGGCAGCATGGCGAATGGCATCTAGCTCTTCCCCAAAGCCGCCTCGCCCGCCTCGAGCAGTTCGATGATGCGGTGCACGTCGTAGACGCAGCCGCCCCAAGCGCCGCCGCTGACGCTTTGCAGCTTGGCCCACAGCCGCGTGTCGTCGGGCAGGCGTTCATCGGCCATCAGGACGGGGTTGGGCTCGCGGCCCGCCAGCACCGCGGCGCCTTCTTCGGGCGAGTAGCTGCGCCCGTCATGGCCGACCAGATCGATGCTGCCCTGCAGGTTGATCGTGTCAACTGTGATTTGGATGGTATCGCCCTCGCGCACGCGCCCGATCGGCCCGCCGGCCAACCCTTCCGGCCCTACATGGCCGATGCATGCGCCGGTGCTGACGCCGCTGAAACGGGCGTCGGTGATGAGCGCGACCTGCTTGCCCCACTCCAGATAGCGCAGTGCGGCGGTAAGCTGATAGGTCTCTTCCATACCGGAACCGAGCGGGCCGCGACCGATGACCACCAAGATGTCGCCGGCGCGCACGGGCTTGTCGGACTGGCCTTTGATGGCGGCGATGGCGGCGCGTTCGCTGCCGAAGACGCGTGCCGGGCCGGTCTTGCGATAGACCCCGTCGGCGTCGATCACGTTGGGGTCGATGGCCGTGCTCTTGACGACTGAACCCTGCGGCGCGAGGTTGCCCCGGGGGAACGTGACCGTGCTGGTCAGCCCGGCTGCGCGGGCGCGCGCAGGGCTCATGATCACGTTGTCCGGGTCGACGCCGTCGGCTTCGAACAGCCGCTCTCGCACGCGTTTGCGCCGTTCGCTGCGCTCCCACTCTTCCAGCAGATCGCCCAGGCGGCGATTGTGCACGGTGAGCGCGTGCAAACGCAACAGGCCGAGGTCGCGCAAGTGCAGCATCACTTCGGGCACGCCGCCTGCCAGGAAAGCCTGGATGGTAGGATGGCCGGTAGGGCCGTTGGGCAGAACATCTACCAGCCGCGGCGTGGAGAGGTTGATGCGATGCCAGTCGTCAACTGTGGGGCGCGTCAGCCCGGCGACGTAGGCGATGGCGGGCACATGCAGCAGCAGATTTGTGCTGCCGCCGAAAGCGGCGTGGACGACCATGGCGTTGTGCAGCGCGTCGTCGGTGAGGATGTCGGGCGTGCGTACGCCGGATGCGGCCAGGTTGACGAGCGCGGAAGCGGATCGCCGCGCCATGTCCAGCCAGATTGGTTGGCCTGACGGGGCCAATGCCGAGTGGACGAGCGACAGGCCCAGCGCTTCGGCGATCACTTGGCTCGTCGCCGCAGTACCCAGGAACTGGCAGCCGCCACCCGGCGAAGCGCAGGCGTGGCAGCCCAATTCCGCCGCCTCTTCCAGGGTGATCTCGCCGTGGGCGAAGCGTGCGCCGGCCGTCTGCACTTTGCCGGCGTCTTCGCCTTCGGTGGGGGGCAAGGTGACGCCGCCCGGCACGAGGATCGAAGGCAGGTCGCGCAGGGAGGCGAGCGCCATCGCCATGGCGGGCAAGCCCTTGTCGCAGGTCGCCACGCCCATCACGCCTTTGCGCGTGGGCAGCGACCGGATCAGCCGGCGCAGCACGATGGCGGCGTCGTTGCGGTAGGGAAGGCTGTCCATCATGCCGGTCGTGCCTTGGCTGCGCCCGTCGCAGGGGTCGCTGACGTAGCCGGCGAAGGGGATGGCGCTGTCGGCCGCGAACTGCTTGGCCGCAGCCTGCATGAGCAAGCCGACCTCCCAGTGGCCGGTGTGATAACCCAGCGCGATGGGCGAGCCGTCCTCGGCGCGGATGCCGCCCATTGTGCCCAGGATGAGAAATTCTGGCCGGCGCAGGAAGCGCGGATCCCAGCCCATGCCCGCGTTTTGGCTGAGGCCGAAAAGGTCGCCGCTGGGCGCGTTGCGCAGCAACTCTTCATCCAGCGGAAGACTGCCCTGCGGGCCGGCTGCGTTGGTCACAATATTGTAAAGCGCCGGGTCGTTCGAATCGATCGGCGGCGGAGCAGGCGTTACGGCGCGGTTCGGTTGGGGCATTGCGGCAGACCTCCTGGTCGTGCGTGGCTAGAGACGGGGCTATCTCTGCTATTGTGCCCGAATCGCCGGTCTTGCGCAAAGCTGCGCAGGAAGTCGCTGCGCTATAACAAGGCGGCCTCGCCGTTATATGTACTTGCCATCTGCGTCTGTGTTTAGGGGTGAGACGGGAGGTGAGACGCGTGTTTTGGCGAAGCGCGGTGAAAATGGTATTGTGCCTTTATGGCGCGCTGCCGGACGCGGAAAAGACGGGCGCCCATCACATCGAAGCAATCTATGCAGCGGAACAGGGGGAATCTTATGGCCGCGTCAGAGTCAGGCATATCAGGAGCAATTGCCAGTCCGCGCACGGCTCGGATAGCCGTCGCCGCCATCTTCTGTGTGAACGGAGCGTTGATGGCGACATGGTTTACCCGCATCCCCGACGTCAAACATCAACTCGGCCTGAGCGAGGGCGCTTTGAGTCTGGCGCTGCTTTGCGCGGCGGTGGGCGCTTTGATAGCCCAGCCCGCCACCGGCTGGGCTATTGGCCGTCTCGGCAGCCGCATCCTCACCTCAGGATTGGCGATTCTTTTCTGCGCCGTCGTGATATTGCCTAGCGTTTCTCCAGCATTACCCATTCTAATGCTTTCTCTTTTTGTCTTGGGCGCTATTAACGGGGGGCTGGATGTGTCGATGAACGCTCAGGCGGCGTTGGTGGAGCGGCGATATGGGCGCTCGATCATGAACTCATTTCACGCGCTGTGGAGCGTGGGCGGCCTGGCCGGGGCGGCTCTTGGCGGCTTGGCGGCGGGGCGCGGGCTGCCGGTCGCCGTTCACTTCGCGATCGGGGCGAGCGTAGGCGTCATTTTCATGTTCGTCGCGCTGCGCGGTCTCGTTACCGACGGGCCGGCGACAGACGGCGACGCCCCGGCTTTTGCGCTTCCCACACGCGCGCTGTTGCCGATGGGCATCGTCGCCCTGAGCGCGCTGATTTGCGAGGGAGCAATTGGCGACTGGGGCGCGATCTACCTGCGCGATGGGCTCGGCTCATCTGCTGGATTGGCTGCGATCGGCTATGCGATCTTTGCGCTGATGATGGCGGGCGGGCGTTTCGCGGGCGACTGGTTGGCGACACGCTTCGGCTCTGCGCAGATCGTCCGTGCGGGCGGGATGCTGGTCGTTGCCGGCATCGCTCTAGCCCTGAGTTTCGTCGATGCGCCTGGGATCGCCATCATCGGCTACGGGCTGATCGGAGCGGGCGTGTCATGCGTCTTTCCGCTTATTCTGAGCGCGGCTGCACGTACGCCCGGAGTAACGCCGGGCGTTGGGATTGCGGCCATGGCGACGGCTGGCTACACCGGCTTTCTCCTTGGACCGCCGCTCATTGGCGGGCTGGCCGAGGTCGTGACCTTGCGCGGTTCACTGGGCGTGCTGGCGCTTTTTGGCGTGCTGATCGTCCTTCTGGGCTCAACTGTCAAGGGCCAGGGGCTTGCGCCGGCGGGTTCGGCGGCTGACTGACCGGGCCGAGATGCTCTTTGACGGGTCGTTTTCACAGCGACGGACTCAACGGCAGAAATGATAGGAGTGGTGTAGGATGTCTGACCAACGACCCCTTCTGGCAATCACAATGGGCGATCCGGCCGGCGTAGGGCCGGAGATCATCGTCAAGGCGCTGCGGCACGATGCAGTCTTTGCACAATGCCGGCCACTGGTCGTGGGCGACCGCAGCATCCTGGCGCGCGCCGCGCAGTGGATCGGCGGAGGCGAACCTGTCTTCGAAATAATTGACCGCATTGGCGCCGGGGAATACGCGCCAGGTACGCTGCCCTTGCTCGATCTGGAAAACGCCGATCCGAAGCGCATTCCGCCCGGTAAGGTGAACCCCATCGCCGGCAGCGCTGCGGTCGAGTATGTGTTTTATGCTTGTGATTTGGCGATGGCGGGCGAGGTCGATGCGGTAGTGACCGCGCCGCTCAACAAAGAAGCCATGCACCTGGCCGGCCATAACTACCCGGGTCACACAGAACTGCTGGCGTTGCGCACCGGCGCCGAACGAGTGAGTATGCTGCTTGTCGGCCCGCAGCTACGCGTCGTGCATGTCAGCACGCACGTGTCGCTACACGACGCCATCGGCCGCATCACGCCGGAGCGAGTGCTAGAGGTGATCCGCCTGGCGCATGAATCATGCGTTGCGTTGGGCATAGCCGAGCCGCGCATTGCCGTGGCGGGGCTGAATCCGCACGCGGGCGAGAACGGCCTCTTTGGCAATGAAGAGGCGCGCGCCATCATGCCGGCGATTCTGGCGGCGCGGGCCGATGAGATGAATGTCAGCGACCCGATTGCTCCGGATACCGTGTTCCTACGCGCCGTCAACGGACACTACGACATCGTCGTGGCCATGTACCACGACCAGGGACACATCCCCATGAAGCTCTTGGCCTTCGATAGCGGCGTCAACGTCAGCATCGGCCTGCCCATCGTCCGCACGTCGGTGGATCACGGCACGGCCTTCGACATCGCCGGAACGGGCCAGGCGCGCGAAACGAGCCTGTTGGCCGCGATCGACGTGGCGGTGCAAATGGTCGCCGCACAGGGGTAGGCGGCGCACATGATGGAACGGCGCAGGCTGGGCCGGCTGCTCGTCTTGGCCGACGACCTGACAGGCGCGGCCGATTGCGCGGCGCGCTGCTTCACCGCGGGGATGCCCGCGCATATTTTGCTTGTTGAGGCGGATGCATTGCCCGAATCATTGGGCAGCGGCGCCACATGCATCTCCGCCGATTCGCGCCATCTCACGGCTGCGGCGGCTGCAACGCGCGTAGCGGCGATCATGGCCCGCCTGGCCGGAGTGCAGGGCGTGCGCTGGTACAAGAAGATCGATTCCACCTTGCGCGGCAATATTGGGGCCGAACTGGATGCCATGCTCGACAGCCTGGCGGAAAGTGGCCGCACGCTGACTGTCGTAGTCAGCCCGGCTTTCCCGGCGCAACGGCGTGGGGTGGAGGACGGCTATCTGGTCCACGCAGGGACGGCATCGCGCGCTGGGCGCCTGCCCGCGCTCTTACAGCAACAGAGCCGTCGCCCGGTTGCGCATATCGGGCTAGAGACTGTGCGTATGCAGCCGGATGCGCTCGCCGCGCACATGCGCCGGCTGCGGCAGAACGGCGCGGAGATGCTGGCAGTGGACGCCATGACGGATGAGGACTTGGCGGCGATCTGTGCGGCTGCGACTGCCGGGCTGCGCGATGTGCTCTACTGCGGCAGCGCCGGCCTTGTCTCTGTTTTGGCGCGCGAGATGGCAGAATGCGGCAAACAGCCGTGCACAACTCGATCCGTCCTGCCAATTCCGCCAAAGCGGGGATATGTGGTTGTTGCGGTTGGCAGCGGCAGCGTCATGGCGCACGCACAGATTGCACGTTTACGCAGTATGCCCGGCTGCATGACGATTGAAGCCGGCAGAGCGGCGCAGCCGGACGAACTCGCCACGGCTCTCGACGCGCAGGCGGCGCTTTTTCACTTGCCCAAACCGGGGAGGGATACGCGCGTGGAAGGGCCGGAAGCGAGGGCGATGGCGAACCGGCTGGCGCAACGCGTCGTCGACGCGCTGTATGTGTCCGGGGCGAACCGCCTGGTTCTAGCCGGCGGCGACACGGCGATGCAGGTGTTGGCTCGTTTGGGCATCCTCCGGCTCGAAGTGCAGGACGAAATTCAGCCGGGGATGCCGCTGGCAGTGGGGGAAGATGCCAGCGGGCAAACTCGTGTAGTCGCGCTCAAAGCCGGCAACCACGGCACGGAAGACAGCCTTGTCGAAATCGTTCGCGCTTTGACGGAGGCGGGATCGGCGCAGCATGGTCGCCGTGGCTCGTCTGCGCATAATCCGTGTCACATGTGAACTGCGGACGCCATTAGCAGCGACAACACGAGACAGACCAGCCCAGCGAGACCGGCCGCTAATATCGGGACCGCGGCGCGTAACTGGTCGCGTGGCGTGAGCATGGCTGTCTTCCTCTCTAGCGTTCGATACTGTATCTCCTCTGCCGCTCAACAACTCAGCATGCAATTGCCATCGGCCTGAGGCGATAATGATACCCATATGGCCGGCTGGGCCATTCCCACGCAGCCGGATTATCTACAACTTTTGCGCGATTTGTGTGTCGCGTCATCGGCCTAATGACGCAGATCGATCGCCGGTTTTCACCATGAGATAAACGGCGACTCAATTGAACAGCCCGCTACTCACTCGATCCGTAGCGGGCTGTCCAGCGGGTTAGCTGTATCTTGGGGAGTTGTGGCAGTCTACGTGCGGTACGCCCCATTGATCGTCACATAGTCGTGGCTGAGGTCGGATGTCCAGACGGTGGCGCTGCCCGGCCCCAGGCCGAGTTCGATGCGCACGTCGATTTCCGCCTGCGCAAAGCGCTCGGCGGCGTCTTCTTCGGCATAAGCGAGCGGCTGACCGGCGTCGACCAACTGCAACTCCGGCAGGTGTTCGCCGCCAGACCGGCCGCCAGCCACAAAGAGCGAGCAGCGCTCCGGGTCTACCTGGATGCCGGCGCGACCGACGGCCATCAGTAGACGGCCCCAGTTGGCGTCGCCGCCGTAGAACGCGGTCTTGACTAATGGACTGGTGGCGACGGTGTTGGCCGCGCGGTGCGCTTGTTCGTCGTCCGCGGCCCCGTTTACCTGGATGGCGACGAACTTGGTGGCGCCTTCGCCGTCGCGCACGATGGCCTGCGCCAAGTCAGTGCAGATGGCGGAAAGCGCGGCAACGAACTGCGCATAGTCCTCAGCGGCTTCGTCCGGTATCTCTGCGTTGCCCGCCAGTCCGTTGGCAAGGAGTAGCAGGGTATCGTTGGTGCTAGTGTCGCCGTCGATGCTGATGCGGTTGAAACTGCGGTTGACGGCTTGTGCCAGCGCCGCCTGGAGAAGCGGCTGGCTGACGGCTGTGTCGGTGACAATCACGCTGAGCAGGGTCGCCATATCCGGGTGGATCATGCCGGCGCCTTTGGCGATGCCCGTGAAGCGCACCTCTTGCCCGGCTATGGAGGCCGTGCGCGTGAAGAGTTTGGGACGCGTGTCGGTAGTCATAATGGCGCGGGCCGCGTCCGGCCAGCCGTCCGGTCGCAACGCAGCCGCGGCTGTGGGGATAGCCGCCAGCATTTTGTCCATCGGCAGTTGCACGCCGATGACGCCAGTGCTCATGACAAAGACGGAGTGGTCGCTCGCGCCGATCTCGCGCTCGACGGCTTCTGCGATGGCGCGTGCCTTGGCGTCGCCTTGTACGCCGGTGCAGGCGTTGGCGCAGCCGCTGTTGATGATCACGCCGTGAACGTTTTCCGGGTTGAAGGAGAGCAGTTTACGGTCATAGAGAACGGGCGCAGCCGGAAAGGCGTTGCGGGTGAACACGGCAGCGGCGCGGCATGGCACGCGGCTGACGATCAGCGCGAGGTCAGGATCGCCAGACTTCTTAATGCGGGCGGCAATACCTGCGGCGTCGAATCCGGGGACGATGGTTTCGGCAGGCTCCATGGCGAGGTTCTCCCATTGTTTGCAAGTGCGGCCGATGACAAGCCGATGGCTGTACGACGCTGGAGTGGGCGGCGGGTTCTCAGTAGATGAACTCGCGCACGTCGTAGCGCGAGATACGCACCCCGCGCTGTTGCGCCCAGGGTGACAACGCCGCGCGAAAACGCTCTTCCTCTTGACGCTGCGTCGCTTCGTCCAGGGAAGAATACCCTGCCGAACGCATGTCATCCAAATAGGGCGAATCGCCGGAAGCGACAAAGGGCGAGGCATAGACGAGGTCGCCCGGTCCCAGCGGTGCGGCTTGGATCAATGCAACCGTGTCCTTAAAATGTGCGGCGCGGAAAGCTTCGCCGCCGATACCGGCCATGAAGATCAGCCCGACGTTCAGCCCGCCCGCTTTGATGGCGTGCAGTGCGTCCAGCACGTCACCGGCGCTTCCCGGCTTGCGTAGGAAGCGGCGCAGCGGGTCGTGCCCGGTCTCCAGCCCCACGTAGAGGCGACGCACATGCAATTCGGCCATCTCTGCGAAGTCTTGCGGGCTTTTGCGCAGCGCGTCCGGTGCGCTGATGAAGGCGTTGACGCCCTCCGGCATCCAGCGGATCGACTGTTCTGCGCCCGGCAGGGCGACTTCTTCGGGCTGCTCGAAGGGGAAATGCTCGTTGACGATTTGGAGCAAGGGCCGCAGTTGTCGCTGTGCGATCACGACGGCGTTGGCGTCGGCGAGGAAAACGGACTTGCGCATTGCCAATCCCGCGCCGAGAAAATCGCGCACCTTGGCGACGTGCCCGGCGAACTGCGCCGGCGATTTGATGCGAAAGGGTCTGTCCCGGTAGAAGGTGCAGAAGTTGCACTGGTTGTACGAGCAGCCTTCCGTCGCCTGCAGCACGACGGCCAAGTACTGGTCCGGCGGGAGGATGGAGATCGGCTTGTAGATGCTGCGGAAGGCGGCGGCCTCGTGCTCGAAACGCCCCGCATCCCAACGTAGGGAGGCATCCAGCCAGGCGTCCAGGCCGGCGATGAAGGCGGGCGTAGCGTCCAGCGCGACGAGCCGGCCTGCGTGCAGGGCGCCATGCACGCGGCGCACATCGCCGTAGACGCGCGCCAGCAACACGTCGCGTTCTTCGACGGACAGGAAGCGACGCCGGCGCAACGGCGGCCTGTTGTCTAGCCATTTTTGGAGCACACGGTTGTCGAGCGAGCGGCGGTAGGTGAGGCCGTCGTACCACGCGCCGACCGGCCGGCCTTCGCCGTCAAAGGAAAGGTTGCTGCGACCGGCGAAACTGAGGGTGAGCGACCCCGCGGCCAGCGAAACGTGCAGCGCCTCGCGCGAATCGTCCGGGCTCGGCTGCCAGGTGAAGGTTACGGCCACGGACGACGCGCTCCCGCGCTACCAGTCGCCGGCATAGCGCACATCGGCCTTGCCAGAGGAGATGAGCCACTGGCGGTGCAGTTCCGCCAACTGCCGAATATGCAGCATGTCGTGCGCCACCCAAGAGGCCAGCATGTCGCCGGCAGACAGCTCGAAGCCGGACGGGTGGCGTCCTCGTAGTGTCCAGTCGGGGGAGTCTAGGCTTTGCAGCCAGCGGATAGAACGCGTGCGTTCCTGTAAGAAGTCTTCGAGCGACCCCTGCGGATCGCGCTCATTGTAGCGCCGCCCGGTGACCCAACCCTCCGGATCGATGGGCGGCCAAGCAGTGTCCGGCTGGTGGAGGATCAGGTCGAGGCGCGTGCGGAAGTCGTCACGCTCTTCGTCGCTCAGGTGGTTGATTACTTCCAGCAGCGACCAGTCGTCTGCCGACGGCTTCCAGCGCATTTGCTCATCGGGCACGCCGTTGACCAAGCCGGTGATGACGGCGGCGTCTCGCTCCAGACGGCGAATGCACAGTTCCAGATCCATCGCGCTTTGCTCCTTAGTTCTAGACGGACTTCTACGCGCCTGTGGCGCGGGCCACGACGTAGCGATGATGAGCCCAGACGGACTTGACCTGCCAGGGTAGGGACGCGTGGTCGAGCCAAGCGTACTTGATCACCCGCTCGCGCAGGTCCGGCTCCACTCCCATGTAGTAGGCCATTGTATTCCACTGCCAGTTGTCGCCGGTGAAGCGGTTTTCCAAATGGCTGCTGCGAATGCCCAGCTTTTTGAGCGCTTCATTGGCCGGCATGACCGTGTCCGGCCAAGGAGGAACGTCCAGCACGCCCTGCTCGATGATGTCGAGGCCGAGGCCAGAGAGCAGGCGGGTAATGCGCCTCATGTCGGTCCAGGATTCGTCGTGGTCCTCGAAGAACTCGCGGTCGAGGACGAGTTTGCGTAGCCAGTAGCCGACTTGGAGGTTGTTGGGCATGGCGACGAACACGAGCTTGCGGCTGACGCGTGCCAATTCGGCGAGCAAGCCGGCGGGGTTGTCTATGTGCCAGAGCGCGGCCCACTCCCAGGCTAGATCGAAACTGGCGTTTGGAAAAGGCAGGGCGCCCCAGCGATCCGGGGCTACATGCACCAGGTTGGCGGGCAGGCGCAGGTCCTCGCGCCAGATGCGCTCGACGCCGGCCAAGCGCTCTGCGTTGTCGTCTACGAGCGTCAGGGCTGCGCCTTCTTGGGCTAGCGCGTAGCTGTTGATGCCACTGACGCCGGCCATGCCGTACAGGGGCGCCTCAAGCACGGTGCGGATATTGTGTCGCCGCGCCAGCCCGCGCAGGAAGTCGTTGAGCACGAGGCGTTCATAGACTAGGCCGAGGCCTTCGTCGTAGTCGGTGAGGTATCGCCGCCAGGTATCGTCTCGTTCTTGTGGCAAAGTCGTTCTCCGAGTTTTCTGCGATTAGGAGGCTATGTCTTTTCTGAGCGGCTCCACTTCCAAGGTGTAGCCGCGGCGCGCCGTCACGCGCACCATGTCGTTCGCCTCTACCGCCCCGCTTGTGAGCGCCGCGCTCCACCATTCGCCTTGGAGGAAGACGGCTCCTTCTTCTCCCGCGGCGAATGCGCTCTTGGCGCGGGCAGTCTGGCCGACTAGGGCGTCACCGCCCGTAAGCGGCGGCCTGCGTTGGGCGGCGAGCGCTTTGGACCCGGCAAAGATGGTCAAACCGCCGAGCAACGCCGCCAGCGAGAGGATCGCGGCCCAGGGGACTCTGAGGCCGGGGGTGTTGAAGAGCAGGACCGCGCCGAAAACGAAGGCGATCATGCCGCCGAGCGCCAGGATGCCGAACGCGGGCGTGAAGGCTTCGGCTATAAAGAGAGCGAGCGCTGCAGCCATGAGCGCCAGGCCGGCTAGGTTGGCGTCGAGCTGCCCCAGCCCATAGAAGGCCAGCAACAGCGATACGATGCCGACGATGCCCGCAAAGCCGAAGCCGGGCGTGCGAATCTCCACCACCAAGCCGAGGATGCCAAGCGTAAGCAGGATCGAGGCGATCGTCGGGCTGCTAATCAGATTGAGAAAGCGCTGTAGCGGCGTCATTTCGAGGGGCGACTGAACCGCGCCGGCGGTGCGCAGCGTACGCGCTTCATTGCGCACGAGCACTTCTCGGCCATCCAACTGGGCGAGGAGGTCGTCCACGTCCGTGGCGATGATGTCGATGACGCCGAGGTCGAGCGCTTGGGCGGCTGTGGCCGCGGCTGCGTCTTGAACGGCGGCGATAGCCCACTGCGTCGCTTCTTCGCCGCGGCGTTCCGCCAAGTTCTCGATGTCTGCGCTGAGGATGTTGGTAATTTTGGCCTGCATGGTGGCGTCGATCTCACCTCCGTCCATGCTGACGGGGCTGGCTGCGCCGATGCTGGCGCCCGGCGCCATTGCGGCTGCATGGCCCGCGAGCGTGACGAATGTGCCCGCACTGGCCGCCTGTGCGCCGGCGGGGGCTACATAGACGACGATGGGCACGGGCGAAGCCAGCATGTCCTGCGTGATGGCCTTGGTGACCTCAACGCTGCCTCCGGGCGTGTCGAGTTGCAGGATGATAGCCTCGCTGCCGGCGGCGAGCGCGGCGTCGATCGCTGTATCCAGGTATTGATTTAGGACCGGCGTAACTGCGCCCTTGAAAGTAAGAACGATGACCGTGGGTTGGTCATCTTGGGCCGCGACGCGATTGCCTGCGCCTGAAAGGAGAAGAACAAGCAGCGTCGCCGCGACTGTGAGCAAGACATATCTGGACAAGTATACTCTGGAGTTGTGGCGTAACATAGGGGAGTGGCTCCGTTCCGGGGCAACCGGAAACAGGCCGGCTAGACCTTGAGGGCTGCGGCCTTGACTTCGTTCACGCCGGCGATCATTTCTTCGACTGACTTGCGCCCGGAGGCTGTCGTAGCGCCAAGCATTTGCGCCAGCTCGTCCAGGCGCGCGCCGCCCTCGAGCATGCGAACGACAGTGACGGTGCGCTCCTCGCCGTTATTTGCTTCCACCCGTTTGTTGACTGCGAAGTGGGTGTCTCCATAGGCTGCCAACTGCGGCAGGTGCGTGATGCACAGCACTTGGTGCATGACGTTCTCTGGGCCCGTTGCGGCCTGTCCGGTGAGGTTCCATAGCTTGCGCCCGACAATGCCGCCGACGCGTCCGCCGATGCCCTGGTCGATTTCGTCAAAGACGAGCGTCGGGGTAGCGTCGGCATGGGCTAGAACGCCTTTGAGCGCGAGCATGAGGCGGGCCGTCTCGCCGCCGGATGCGATTTTCGCCATTGGCTTCAGCGGCTCACCCGGGTTCGTGCTGATTAGGAACTCAATGCGGTCGATGCCGGTGGCATCGAAGGCAACGCGCGAGCCGTCGGGCAGGTAGGCGCCCTCTTGGTGCGGGCTGTGCGATATGGATACGCCGAAGCGAGCCCGCTCCATGCGCAGGTCGGCCAATTCGACCTCCGCGGCCTGGGCCAGCCGGTCGCCGGCGGCGCGGCGCAGGTCGCTCAATTCGGCGGCGGACCCGCCGATGGCGTGCAGCAGTTCGTCCTCTTGGCGTTCAAGCTCGCCGGTGCGCACTTCCCAGTTCGACAAGCGTTCCAGCTCCGCTTGGGCTTCCGCCGCGAAGGCCAACACCTGTTCGATGGTGTCGCCGTACTTGCGTTTGAGGTTATGGATCAGATCCAGCCGTTCCTCGACTTCTTGCAGCCGGGCGGGATTGAATTCGAGCGCGTCGGCGTAATCCTGCAGCCTGCTCGCCAGGTCAGCCAGTTGCTCCGCCATAGCCTGGGCTTCGTCTGCGCCGGATTGCATGTCCGGGTCGATGCGCGCCAGCCGCGCCAGCCGTCCGGCGGCTTCGCTGACCAAATCGATAGCGCCGGGAAGCTCGCCTTCGCCCTGGCTCAGAATCGTTTGGGCTGTTTGGGCCAGTTGCAGGAGCGCTTCGGCATTGCCCAGCCGCCGCCGCTCCGCCTCTAATTCAGGCTCCTCGCCGGGACGCAACTTGGCCTGGGCGATCTCCTCAGTCTGAAAGGCCAGCATGTCGAGACGTTGGGCTATTGTGCGCGCATCCTGGCGCAGCCGGCGCAACTCGGCGCGTACGGCATGCAGGTCCGCGACTTGGGCGGCGACTTGTCGCCGGCGTTCCAGCAGTCCGGCGTACCGGTCGAGCAGATGAATATGGGTGTGCGGGCGGAGCAGGTTGAGGTGTTCGCCCTGGCCGTGCACGTCGATCAACTGCGCGGCGGCTTCGCTCAAGATTTGCAGGCTGACGGTACGGCCGTTGATGCGGCAGATGTTGCGCCCATTCAGGCGGACTTCGCGGCTCAGCGTAAGCCAGCCGGGGGAGTCAGGGTCGTCGAGCCCGTTGTCGACGAGAAGCTGATGCAGCGGCAAGGTCTCTGCGTCCGCCTCCGGCAACACAAAGACCGCCTCGATCTCGGCGGTATCGGCGCCAGAGCGGATCCACTCGCTGCTGCCGCGATCGCCGAGGAGCAGCCCCAGGGCGTCGATGATGATAGACTTGCCGGCGCCGGTCTCGCCGGTGAGGATGTTGAGACCGGAACCAAAGGCAATGTGTAAATCGTCTATAATCGCGAAGTTGCGAATGCTAAGTTCCTGCAGCATATGCCGGATTGTAACACACGCTGGCAGGCAACGTCGAAGATAGTCCAGGTATTTGCGCATTCGACCGGGCGTGCTATAATACCCGCGATTAGGCTCGCCCATGCATGGGACATTCGTTCTATGCAGAGTAGAACCCTCGTTCAAGGAGATTTCCCAGATGTTACCGCATTTCGGTCCAGTGGAGTTGATCCTGATTCTCGTTATCGTGACGATGCTCTTCGGCGTCGGCAAACTGCCAGAGGTGTTCGGGGCGGTGGGCAAGGGCGTACGCGAGTTCCGCAAGAACTCCGCCAACGACGTCGAGAACGCGGCCAACGCCGCCGAAGCCGCCACCAAGAAGGTTGAGGCGGACGCGTCCGAAGAAACGACTGGCGAGAATTCGCAGGCCGGTTGATCAACGCATAGTACGCACATGATTGGACGCGCTTCCCAGTGCGGGCGCGCGGCGTATTCTGTGTG